>ERZ808051.137-NODE-137-length-95921-cov-11.927246_pt1 | contig 95921 bp, 84 predicted proteins | sample MGYA00380199_ERZ808051 | MGnify/ENA primary metagenome ERZ808051 (study PRJEB31490, sample SAMN06133391) | mouse gut metagenome | isolation source: J11 | host: mice | place: China: Chengdu | collected 2015-05 ... | reverse complement strand
GATTTCCTTTTCGCTAAGGTAATGAGTGATAAGGAGGTCTGCAGAAAAGTATTAGAAAAAATACTGGGCGTTTCCATACGGGAAGTTTCCGTGCCAGCCACACAGAAAACCATCAACATGCTCTATGACGGAAAAGGTATCCGGCTCGACGTATACCTGAACGATGACGAGGGAACTGTATATAATGTGGAAATGGAGCGCGGAAAGCACAGAAAGGCTACCCTGCCCAAGAGATCGAGGTACTATCAGGGAAACATCGACCTTGACATCATTTCCGCAGGAGAAGATTACAGGAAACTAAAAAAATCCTTTGTCATCTTCATCTGCACCTTTGATCCGTTTGGAGATCGACGCCATTTATACACCTTTGAAAACAGGTGTGTGGAAAACCCTTCCCTCACACTTGGAGATGAAACCACCAAAATTTTCCTGAACACAAAGGGCAATATGCACGATGTCGATCCTGAAATGCAGGAATTTCTCTCTTATGTGGAGAATACAACAGATGACTTTGCAGCGCAGGCCAGAAGCCCGCTCATCAAAGAGATCCATAAAAAGGTTACTGAAGTAAAAGAAAGTAAAGAATTGGAGGTCGAGTATATGACTTTATTACAGAGGGATAGGGAAAATATACAACAGGGACAAGAAAATATGGCTGCATTGACTAAAATTCTTCTTGAAGAAAACCGTACCGATGATTTGAAACGTGCTTTAGAAGACACAGACTTCAGAAACGAGCTTTTTGAAGAATATAACATTTTATAACAGCAGACATTTGATCCGCACAATGACTTAGGACCGGTTTTTGCCGGTCCTTTTCTATTCGGATATATCTTCAATTAAGAGCGTTTGCGGAAGGATTTGAACCTTCGGTGCGTTGCCGCACACCACCTTAGCAGGGTGGTACCATAAACCTCTCGGACACGCAAACGGAAAGTGGATGGGGCAGGACTCGAACCTGCGGTGTTTCTGTGTGACGGATTTACAGTCCGCTGCCCTCGCCGCTAGGCATACCCATCCGTGGGGTGACCAGGGGGAATCGAACCCCCGTGAGCAGAGCCACATATCTGCAAAGCGAACTGCGTTCGCTTTACTGCCACTGTCCTATGGCCACAGTAGCTCCTGCGGGACTTGAACCCGACATCTCCGGCTTGAGAGACCGGCGTCCTGACCTTTAGACCAAGGAGCCATAATGATCCCCACGGGACTTGAACCCTGCATTTCCGGCTTGAAAGGCCGGTGTCCTAACCTTTAGACTAGGGGACCTTGCTGCAGGCATCTCCCAGCCTGCAATTATCTTATTGTTTTCTTATCTTCCATTCATGCGCTGATCTGTACCTGCGCTGCCGTATCAGTGACCAGAATATCATCCATGCGTACCTGCAGAACCGCTGCAAGCGCCACCAGATTGTCTATGGTCGGCAGGGCAGCACCCTGTTGCCACTTGTATATGGCCTGCGGTGTGGCAAAACCGAAAATATCCTGCAGATCCTTTACTGACAATCCTGCCTGCTTCCGCAGCCTTCCTATGTTCTGCCCTGTCCTTACCATATCTATAACCGGCATGTTCACCATGATCCTCACCTCCTGCTATTTGAACTAAATATCCAGGCGGTAATGCTCCATATGGGGCTTGAACCCATGACCCCTCGATTAAAAGTCAGGGATGTCCTTTATCCCTTGGGCTCTCCCAACTGAGCTAATGGAACATAAAAATACCGCCTACCTCATTTAAGATAAGCGGTACATGAAATCCATGTTCTATTTCCGGCATCCTCCCAAAAGAGCTGCCACCGGGCATCACACAGTTTTTCGCCTTTTTCTTATCTTGCATGAGCGCATCTTAACCAGACTCTGTTCTTTTTCTTTACTGAACAGTGCCTCATAATGTTCGCTATGCAGATAATATGCGAAGCCATTCGCAGCGAAATTAACTGTTGCCATGATCTTTTCCTTTCTGGACTCATCCGGTCCGCTTTGTTTTCTAACTGTAACCACTATAACACCAATTTTCCGTTTTGTCATTATACTGGTAATATAATTTTACTGATAGCCTATTCTATGCGCACCTCCAGCCCGTCCAGCTTCAGTCCAGGCAGCCCGACCAGATACCATTTCCTGTCTATGCCCATCTCCACACGGGCAGGAATCCAGACTTCATTCAGCCGAAACTCGAAAACCTCCCCACAGTTGATGCCGCCATAGTCACGCTTGCCCCGTTCCCATCAATGTAATGGAAATCATACCTCTTATTTTTTTCATCATAAAACAATGTACCCTGCTTCATAAACAGACCTCCTTAAAAATGTTTCTATATAATAAAGAGTCCCTTACTTCTTATAAAAGTATATGAATTGTCTTTTTGTTCGACAAAATTTGCCCTTTTTAGACAGCGCTCTTATCTGTACTGAACTTATATCCATAACCATGCAAGGTTTGGATGCATTGCAGCTCTAATTTATTCCTAAGACGGTACACCACATCTTTGATCACATAGGAAGCTTCTGAATATGTATCTCTGCTGACTGCCTCATAAATCTGCTCTTTTGTAAAAGCAATATTCGGGTTGGAAACCAGAAAAAGCAGTACATCAAATTCCATTCTGGTCAACACAACTTCTACACTATCTACATAAACTGTCCTCCCTTACAGGAAAAATACGGATTTTGCCAAACTCAAGACAGTTATCGCTATTTTCTATGTTTATCCTCCATCCGTCTATTTTAATCTACCTCCTATAAAACTCCATTCCACTATATTTAAAAGATAAACCCTTCTTAAAATTCTGCTCTCCAACCCTTTTACATAACAGACAGTATAAATCTTTTTTCTGCTGTATATTTCTTACCTTAATGTTTCACTAACTGGATCTACAAAATTCTAATATCACTTAACAAATTGACGAATCGCTTCATTTAATTCATCAATTTTCCGAAAATCATTTTCCTGAACTGCATCAATAATACAATGATTAATATGCTCCGACAATATCACTTTACCAGCATTATTTATTGCTGACCTTACTGCAGCAAGTTGTATGAGAACCTGTGAACAATCTTCACCATTATCCACCATACGTTTCACTTTCTCCAAGTGGCCAATCGCTTTCGCAAGACGATTGGAAACTGCTTTTACATTCGGATGCGGATGTTTGTGTATATGGTCATCTTCATGCTCTTTTAGATGCACTTCCTGTCCGTACAACTCTTCCTCCATTACTTAAATCTCCCGTTACTTCCTGCATATCAAGATCATATAACTAAAATACAAAACTGCGATACACAAATTTATTATAATGTTAAAATCTTCTCTGTTATCTCTGTTAATTTATGGGCATTTCTGCCAAGAATACGCACAACAATATATCCAACAGACGTTCTTGTAACCCCACCTTCCATATCTTTGGATTCATCAAGTAGTTTACGCACCTGCAGCACCCAATTCTCCGATTTTGGCTTATTACAGATTACCAGACTTGCCAAATGAGTGTAGCCTTCATACATTCCAAAGCTCCTCATATCCATTCGTTCCGGCTCATAACAGGCATTATCCCTGTATACAATCCGTCCACCCTGGTAAATACATATTATATTCTGAAATCTACGATACTGAAATTCTTCACCATGTGCAACGCGTCCACAGCTTAAGATTTCACTGAAAACAAACTGCGAAGTTTCATTCTCCAATTCCACATCTACCGTACACCGATAATCGGAACCTGCAAATGGAATAGCTGGCAGGGGCATATAATGCAAACAGGCATGATCACTCACTGTGAGATGAACATGCCTTTTGGCACAGTCCCCTTCCATTTGATGGATTTTTTCATATGCCTGAGAAACAAATTCCACGTTAGAACATTCCTTGACACAGATATCAATTTCCTGCCTGTCACCCGCCATGACTCCAGCTGAAGCCATTAAAAGCATAACTGTCATAAAATCCTTTTTCTCATAAAAGGGGTGCATAATCTTAAAAGGAGCGGTAAACGAGGCATCTTCCACAATCGTTTTTCCTTCTCTGTATGCTGTTGTAAGATGCAGCTTTGAAAGTTTTCCGAATTGATTATTCATAATTACCGACATCCTTCTAACAATACATTTCTTTTAATCCAGTCAATAACAGGGGCTATTCCCTCCCTGTTTCGGATATTTGTAAACATAAACGGTCTGTCTCCACGCATTTTTTTTGAATCCCGATCCATCACCCCTAAATCTGCGCCAACATATGGGGCAAGATCCATTTTATTGATAATCAAAAGATCGGAACGGGTAATTCCCGGCCCACCTTTACGTGGAATTTTATCGCCTTCAGACACATCAATAACAAAAATGGTTGCATCCACTAATTCCGGACTAAATGTGGCAGAAAGATTGTCCCCACCACTCTCAATAAAGAGAATTTCTATATCAGGAAACCGTTTCAGCATCTCATCTACAGCCTCAAGATTCATGGAAGCATCCTCACGGATTGCCGTATGGGGACATCCTCCTGTCTCTACACCGATAATGCGTTCCATTGGCAATACGCTGTTCTTACATAAAAACTCTGCATCTTCTTTTGTGTAAATATCATTCGTAATTACAGCAATACTATAGTCATCTGCCATCTCACGAGTCAGACATTCAATTAAGGCTGTCTTGCCGGAACCTACAGGCCCTGCAACGCCAATTTTCACATAAGACATTGTTAAATCCGCCTTTCTATTTATTATGACATATAAATTCTGGAATAAAGTCCCTCATGCTGCATACAGCGGATATCAATCCCAGGTGCTGACAGACACAGATCATCTTCCGTTAAGTTCTTCAATAGGTTCAATAGCTTCGGAAACAGTTCCTGGCTTTTGTAAAGCAGATGCTGCCCATCCGTCTGGCTCAAAGGTATAGTTTTTACACAATTTGTAACCATGGACGAAGTCTGGGCATAAAGATAATGCTCCATGACATCTTCATAGGGAATTCCTACAGCGGCACAAAATACACCATACACAATACTATGAGTCATTGGTCTGTCCTTGCGCTGTCCGCAATAGACACGAAAAATGTCTGATTCATAAGGGATATCCATTCCCATCACAGTTTTGGCAAAACGTGAACCAAGCTTATGCCCGGCTTCCCGTGTCTCTTTGGCTACACGGCTGGCTTCCAGCAAATCGTCCAATGTTTCAATTTTCTGTATTTGTCCAGCTGCTGCATATTCATAAGCCAGCCGGACAGACAGAAATTCATTATAACAAAAACTGTAACACATACGATGGTATAAGAATTCCCATACATCATCCAAAGATGTAAGCAAATTTTTCTGAATATAAGTCTCAAGTCCATAGGAATGGGAATATGCACCAATTGGGAATAATGCATCATTCACTTGGAGCAGAAGAAATTTTTTTCTCCATTCTTGTAAATCCATATTTCCCTCCAAATTCTGTCAGAACACATTCCAAAATCTTTACAGAACTGCTCTGGCATACATCTCAATGATGATGGTTGTTAATAGAGGATGAAAGCGCTTGGCTGAAATCAAATTTAATTTCTACCTTTTCTGCCGATACACCATGAATATGTTTTACTTTATCCATCAGAGATTCATGATAAGGTGTATAAAAGGTAAAATCATCCTCTCCACGGAACATTGTCGTATGAGTATTCCCCACCTCATAACAGAGTTTTGCAATCTGCTTGGGATGATCCTGTCGCACAACCATCTTGATCGCTTCACAGGGCGGAATATTAACTGCAATCACCTTATGCTCATCTACATAAAGGACATCATCCTGATTCAGCCCTTTGTTCAGCACATCGTCTCCCATGCGGATACCAATATCTTCGCCCTCTGTTGAAGTCTTCCGGTGCAGACGTGAAAATGCCTCATACCATTCAATATCCACATAATCTACCCTGAGACCGGAAAATTTTTCATCCGAAAGTGTTCCTAAAACTTCTTCGCACAACATTATGATTCCCTCCCATTTACCAAACGCCAAGCAACAGCAACACACCAGGAATCCAAGCTGTGACAATCCCTTCAAACACCTGCAGGCAGGGCACAAATCTACCCAACTTTTTCCCCATGATATCGGTAACAAAAGAGGTTCCCCACAGGATTGCCCACAGCCACCAGATTGCGGCCCATCTCCAATCTGGAGCAATACCAAGCGCCTCACTTCCAGTCACACCCTCAACAATGCCAAATACAACTGCATTGACAGCAACAAAGCTGGAGAACCATGCAAAAGGGAGCGGATTCAAATCAAAAATGTTCATCACTGCTACAAACAGATAGGTAAAACAAAACAGAAGCCCTGTTCCAGCCGCATAATAATTTCCCTGTACCAGATTAACAAAATTGATAAACAATGAAAGTCCGCCAGTCAGAATATTCATGACCGCCGCAGATTTCTTATCCACCTTTGCCAAAGAACAAACGCCATTGTTTATTAAAACAATTCCCACAAAAAGTAAACAGACTCCTAACATAAACAGATACCTCCAAACATATCAGATTAGAATAAGCTGTAAAGCTGTGTCAAAGGCAGTGTTTCTGCAGGCTTTGATTCCAGTTTTACACCATCCGCACATACCTCATACGTCTCCGGATTTACAGTAATTTTAGGTGTTGCATCATTTAATTTCATATCTTTTTTACCAATATTTCTGCAGCCACATACCGGCACTACCGTCTTTTTCAAACCATATTTTTCTTTTATGTTCTGATCCATAGCAGCCTTAGAAACAAATGTCAGACAACTCTCATATTTTGCATCTCCATGTGCCGCAAACATTGGCTGATATAATACTGGCTGTGTGGTAGGAATTGATGCATTGGCATCACCCATTTTGGAAGCAATAATCATGCCACCTTTGATGATAATATCAGGCTTTGCGCCAAAAAACGCCGGATTCCAAAGCACTAAATCCGCAAATTTTCCTACTTCAACAGATCCAACATAATCTGCAATACCATTTGTAATAGCCGGATTTATCGTGTATTTTGCAACATAACGTTTTGCCCGGAAGTTATCATTACCATTTTCCTTATCCACTCCCAATGGCCCACGTTCTTCTTTCATTTTATGTGCTGTCTGCCATGTACGGGTAATCACTTCGCCCGGACGCCCCATTGCCTGAGAATCGGAACTCATCATAGAAAATACACCCATGTCATGCAATACGTCTTCCGCCGCAATTGTCTCCGGACGGATTCGGGAGTCTGCAAAAGCCACATCTTCCGGGATATTTTTATCTAAATGATGGCAAACCATCAGCATGTCCAAATGCTCATCTATAGTATTTACGGTAAAAGGCATAGTTGGATTTGTAGAGGATGGCAACACATTCTGACTACCCGCTGCACGAATTATATCCGGTGCATGTCCACCACCTGCGCCCTCGGTATGGAATGTATGTATGGTACGTCCACCAATGGCATCCAGTGTGTCCTCCACACAGCCTGCCTCATTTAGCGTATCTGTATGGATAGCAACCTGAACATCATATTCGTCAGCCACATTCAGACAATGATTAATTGCTGCCGGAGTGGATCCAAAATCTTCATGGATTTTCATTCCCATCGCACCGGCCTCCAATTGCTCAATAAGCGGTTTTTCATCTGAACAGTTTCCTTTTCCATAGAATCCAAGATTCATTGGATATTCTTCCGCTGCTTTTAACATCATCCGGATATTCCATGGTCCCGGTGTACAGGTTGTGGCATTTGTGCCATCTGCCGGTCCTGTTCCACCACCAATCATTGTGGTTACACCTGAATACAGGGAACATGGTATCTGCTGTGGAGCAATAAAATGAATATGGCTGTCAATACCGCCCGCAGTCACAATTAGATTTTCTCCCGCCAGAGCCTCCGTTGAAGCACCGATTGTCATTCCAGGCGTTACACCATCCATCAAATCTGGATTCCCCGCTTTTCCTATTCCAACAATTTTACCATCCTTGATACCGATATCTGCTTTGATGATACCAGTATAATCAAGGATCAGACAGTTTGTGATGACCAGATCCAACACTCCGTCTTTACTGCACGCTTTCACAGACTGTCCCATACCATCCCGGATAGTCTTTCCACCGCCAAATTTCACTTCATCTCCATAGGTTGTGTAATCCTTTTCCACCTCTATCACAAGGTTGGTATCTGCCAAGCGCACTTTATCGCCCACAGTTGGACCATACATCATTGCATATTTTTCTCTGGAAATTTTATTACTCATTCTTTTACCTCCTCTGCGCTGTCTACATAAAGCCTTTTACTGTTGCTATTTGAATGGCGGCCGCTTTTGTGGCTTCTGAAGCTTGCGCACAGGTCAAGTCATTCAGACCATATATGCGCTTTGCTCCACCCATTGCTGTTAACTGCACCTCTTTTTCCTCACCTGGCTCAAAACGCACGGATGTACCGGACGGAATATCCAAATGGTATCCATAAGCCAATTGACGGTCAAATTCTAACTGTCGGTTTACCTCAAAAAAATGAAAGTGAGAACCAACCTGTACTGGTCTGTCGCCGGTATGTTTTACAATAACAGTAATCGTTTCCTTTCCCTCATTTATAACAATTTCTCCATTTTTCGGAATTATTTCGCCTATTTTCATTATTCATTCCTCCCTACTGAATTGGATTATGTACGGTTACCAGCTTTGTACCATCTGGAAATGTTGCCTCAATCTGAACCTCATGTACCATGCCAGCCACACCCTCCATAACATCGTCTTTTGATAAAAGCTTTGTACCTAATGACATTAACTCTGCAACCGTCTTACCATCTCTGGCTCGTTCTAACAGTTCGGAGCTAATAAAGGCTATAGCTTCCACATAATTCAGCTTTAACCCTCTGTCTTTTCTCTGCTTCGCCAGTTCTCCTGCCATATGAAGCATTAGTTTTTCTTGTTCTTTTGGATTCAATCGCATAATATTTTTCCTTTCTTAAGATATTTTGTGCATATGCGAAAAAAGAGACCCCTCCTTTCGGAAAGACCTCTTCGTCTATCACATTTCACAATATAAACAGGGCAAAGCAAAATAACCCCATTTTAGTACGAATTATAATTCAAGACTAAAAAATTGTCAAGAAATTTTTTTGGAAAACACTCCCTGCAAACAAAAAGGCAGTTCCAATCCATTCGCCTCAAGCAATTCCCTGTCGGATAATATTTCCCTTGCGTCGCCATCTCGGATAATTCTCCCATCTGACATTAAGATGACACGACTGCAGGTATCCAAAATCATATCCAAGTCATGAGATGCAATGATTTTCAGTTGCTTAAATCCATTTAATACATGGATTAGATTTCTCCTGTTTTTCGGATCTAACGCAACTGACGGTTCATCCATTAAAATGGCATCTGGCATCATGGCAAGTATAGTTGCAATAGATACCAGCTTTTTCTCGCCACCTGACATTTTATAGATTTGCTTATCCTTCAAATGTTCAATATGAACCATTTCAAGAGCTTTCTGTACCCGCTTTTCCACCTCTGATTCCGATAATCCATAATTTCTGGGAGCAAACGCCAAATCTTCATACACATGGGACATGAATAACTGACTATCAGCATCCTGAAAGACATATCCTAGCTTCTCCCGAATTTTAGAAAGGCTTTTTTTCACCACTGGAAGCCCCCCTATGCAGATATTTCCTTCATAACCTAAATCCAAACCCACCATAAGTTTCAATAGTGTAGATTTTCCTACACCATTAGCTCCAATCAATCCAATACAGTCATGTTCATATACTGTAAATGTGATATCCTTTAATATTGGATGAGATTTTTCATAACTATAATTAACATTTTCCACACTGATATATGCCGAGTTCATATACTTCCCTTCTTTTTTATAAGCCTATATTCATCATCATAATTGTTGAAGTTATTTATAGGATAACCCTAAGACAGAAAAATACCATACACCAGACCGCCATATACATATAATCCCTTACCCGACAGGTTATCTTTGTATCATAATAAAACTCTCCATTATATCCCCTGAGCAACATACTTGCGTACACCTCATCCGCACGATCTATACTTTTCAAGAGCAACTGTCCTACCAAAGAACCCCATACTTTGAAATGGACACCTTTTTGGTTTGGTGCCCGCAGGGAATAGGCTTGTATCATATAGTGTGCTTCATTCAAAAGAAGCCTTACATAACGATAAGTCAACAATATCTGTGTTACAATAACAACTGGGACATGCAAAAGCCGCAATGCATGGCAGATTTTTTCAATGGGCGTAGTTACAATCAGTAAATAAGATGCCAATACACTGTAAACCCCTTTCATCATCAAGGTAAGCATGGATATAATACCTGTTGTCACTGTAATGCCGGCAATTTCCATTACAGGCTGGCGGTCAAAAAATGGATTGAATACTCCAACCAAACATACGATTGGAAGGATCACCCGTATTCTTTTCAATGCATCCCTAAAGGAAATTTCTCCCAAAACAAAAACAACAATCGGGTACACACCCATTCGTAAAATCCCCACCAAATCATATTTGGAAAAGGATACCGTAATAATGATGAAACACATTGTAACAACCAGCTTGATTAGTGGATACATGTGATTCAACCACTGATTCTTCTCAACACTTATATCTATATGATGAATATCACAAAGCGCACCATCTAATTTACTCATATGGTTTTCTTTTTCCTTCTAATATATCGAAATGCAAAACAAGCAATCAAACAGATTCCAAGAACTGCCAATGAACCTATAATTCCAGAAAATGAAGTGCCAAATACAGATTCTGTACCTTTAAAGCCATAGTCTGCAAGAATTGCTGTGGCTTTCTGAATATTTTCCAGAATTATATATATATGATTATTGACAGTTTCAATTTCTGAAGAACCTGAAATTCTTTCTATAGACCATTCCAATCCGTCTGGATAGACAGAAGCGAATAAAGAAAAAATCCCACCTGTGAACAATGTTATAATTCCAAAAACTGTAATGACTTTGCGTATAGAACACTTGCTTTCAATATAGGTTGATGTTGTTTCCTCTATTCCTTGAAGCATCTGCGGTCTCGCCTCATAGACGAACAATAAGACCATCGCTGTAATTAAACCTTCAATAAATCCAATAGCAAGATGAATTGGCTGCATTGTACTTACAAACACCAAAAACGGAAGTTCCGTAATACCAGAAAACATAGTTTCCAATGTAACACTAAAAGCCCCTAACTGCAAAGCGACTACTGAACCAAGTATGGATGCACCTATTATTTTTGCCTTGCTAAAACCATGCCTTACAACGGGATGCCAAATCAGAAAATACCCAACAAAACATCCATAAAAAGCCATATTCCATATATTACACCCTAATGCCAAAAAACCACCATCTGCAAACATCAGACATTGAATCAATAACACTCCAATCATTGTTAAAAATGCTTCATAAGGTCCCAACAAAGCTGTCAGCAACATTCCTCCACATAAATGACCGCTGGCACCAGTTCCCGGAATTGTAAAATTGATCATCTGCGCCGAAAACACAAATGCCCCCATCACTCCCATAAGTGGTATTTTCTTCGGTTCATCCTCTGCCTCTACTTTTTTTACTGAATAAGCTGCTGCCATAGTGGAGCAAACATACAAAGTGCCCGCCACCGCTGGTGCTACTAATGCATCTGCCATATGCATTGAAATCGCCCCTTCCTTTACTATAACAGAATAGCACCCTACAAAATTCTCCACAAGCCCCCGTAGGGGTTAAAAATAGCCGCTTTCGGAATATTCACATCCACGTTATTAATTGTCTGCTGCCTTTATTATAAACTCCGAAAAAATTTTTCTGCTGTCTTCATCCGTTAAGTAAGAAAACTCCGGATGCCACTGTACCCCCCATACAAATCTTTTTTCTGGTACACACACTGCTTCAACCAAATCATCCTGTGAAATCGCCATGACTGATAGTTTTGGGGCAAGTATTCGGATTGCCTGGTGATGATAACTGTTGACCATTATTTTTTCTTTTTTCAATATTTTATATAATGGACTTTCCTCTAATATTCTTACCGAATGCACTGGCACTTCATATGGCGGCATCTGATGGTGTTCTATATTGGATGGATGCTCCGACGGCAGATCCTGATATAATGTTCCTCCCATTACTACGTTAATATACTGTATTCCTCTGCATATTCCCAGTACCGGTTTATCCAATTCATATACCATACGGAATAATACTGCCTCCATTTCATCCCGTTCTTTACAACATTTTCCACACATAGGTGAATAATCCTGTGCATATAGGTTTGGAGAAATGTCCTGTCCGCCAGTAAATAGAAATCCATCGATCTCCTTCGATACATCCTGCAATTCTTCTTCATCTGAGGTTAATGGCAACATAACCGGAATCCCTCCAGCTTGTTCTACTCCCTTCATGTATCCCGGGTGCATCCAGTAACTCTCCCTTTCTACATCCACAAGCGGAATGAGCCCTATAATCGGTTTTCTCATAGCCCTCCTCCTAAACAGTCATTTTCGTTCTCAGGTTTCATCAGTTTCAATATTTCTCTATCAACTTTATTACCGCCGTATTAGCGTAGGTCAGCGGTTCATTATGCACAAAAAACACAACCCTGTCAAAAGGTGCATAGAGTGTTTCAAGTACATTGCCTTCATACGGATTCAGAATATTTGCCAAAGGTTGTCCGGTTCTTACTTCCTCTCCTGCCTTTACCATAGGTTCAAAAATACCGGATTTCGCCGTTTTTATCAAAATCATATCCTCATCATGTACGATTTTTGAATGTAATCCGTCAGGTATACTGTATTTCAACATTCCCTGTTTGGACATGAAATTCATTACTGCCAGAACCGCCTGGCCTGCACTATTCCGGTCGAGCCTAGCTGTAGTGGAAGTATACAGGGAAAAAGCCTGCGTATTCCATACCTGCCAGTTATAGTTCAAAGTTGCCGTATCATATGGTCTTACTCTGCGTATGATGACATAAGGGAGACCAAACTGTTTCGCTGTTTCAGGATCACTGAATCCCTCATCCATCAGCCGCACATGCGGGACAAAATCCCCCGGCATGTAAAAAGACGTGAACTGAACTCCAAACTGATACTCTGAAATTTCCCTGAATACGCCGTCCGCAATTCTCTGGGTAGTTTCTCCCATATCATATCCCGGGAACATCCTGTTAATATCCGTATTATCCGTTGACCAGAACCTCTTCTGTATGTTCATAGAATATGGATTGATAGAAGGAATGATCAAAATTTTGTGCCCTTCCGAAATCCTTCCCTCATCCTCCAATTGTTTCATTTTCTTCACCAGCTGGGAACAGCAGTAAATCTGCTGTACTTCATTCCCCCTTGAACTACCTACGATACAGACTGATTTTTCTCCCGCTCCAAATTCATATCCAGTCACACGAAAAGTATCCCGATATATCCCCTTGAGTTCATAAATAATTCTTTTATTCATAGCCACACACTTCCTTTTTCAGCAGCCGTCCCATGAGAGACCCCTCAACGACAACAGGATAATCCCTTATGGTAAACAACATACCGTCTTCCGGCGTCCTTACCTCGTCCAATACCTTTCCGCATAGCGGATCCACAATCTGCCCTATTATTTCATCTTTTTTCAGTTTTGCGCCATGCTCCACATTTGGAATGAATACCCCGCCAACACTGGCATTTAAGTAACAGACATCTTCCGGTTTTCGCGAAATGATTGGTTTTCTTACCGATTTTACCTCGCCATTCCAGATTCCCATCTTTTTCATCAAATGGAAAATCCCATCTACCATCTGATCCCCATATGTGCGCGTGATTCGCATTCCCACGCCCATTTCCACTACCAGCACCGGCGTTCCAATGTGATTCAGACTGTATGCAAAGGTAGATTCCAGCACCGTGCTGGCCCCATGTATCCATATAAAATCAACATTGGCGGCCTCCGCCATCGGCACAAGAATATCCTGATGCAGCTCATTGATGCGTATCTGCGGTATTTCTGTCAGATAAATATTGCTGGCATGGATATCCAACACGCAGTCGGAACCCGCCACATCCTCCATGATCCTGGCAACCACATACTCCAGCATGCTACCATCAATATCTCCGGGAAACAACCGGTTCATATCCAGGTCAAAAGCCGGGATTCCTCTGGTAATTGAGTCAATCCCCAGCGGATTCATTGCCGGATAAATATCAACGATCCCGGTAAGACATTCTTTGTTCTGTTCTATGCGGCGCTGCAATTCAAAACATACATACTGTCCCTCCAGTTCATCCCCATGAATGCCCGTAACAATACTGATACGTTTCATACTGTCCATGGGTGTCTCCGGCAGAATACGGTTTCTTTTTATTTCCAGCACTTCATCCACGGGCAACCCCACCGCTGCTATTGTCTTTATCATGTTATCCATCCTTTTCTCTTTTTTCCACCAGAACAGCTATCTTTTGCAGCTGCACTCCATTATTCCATATAAGCCCACGGTTAATTGCACAGTCTGCTGCATCTCTGCCATGGCCAATCTTTATATGCTGGTCTGATACCAGACAATCATTCGTAGGGTCAAATGCCACCCACTTGTCACCGCAAAGTGCCTCTGCCCACGCATGGCTTGCGCCTTCGCCGATGATCATTCCGCATACATAGCGAGCGGGAATCCCTGCCATGCGAAGCAATGTAACATAAATATGCGCATAATCCTGGCAGACTCCTCTTCCCATGCCCCATGCTTCTTCCGCTCCGGTATGAAACTGTGTAGCTCCCGGCACATATGAAAAATCCCGATGCAACTTGTGCATCCATGCCATACAGATTTCATAAGGGCTCTTACATTTTGAAAAATCATGAGATTGATAATATTCCGAAAGCCTAGACCCTGGTATACATTTGCCATGAGGAATCCTGAAAATTCCTGCCGTCTCATCACTGATCTCCTCATAATCTGTCTGAATAATCTCTACATCACCGATTGACTGAAATAGAAACTGATTATGAGGCTCTGTCTCAGAACCATATATCTGCCTGTTTCCAAATGAGTCCTCTCCCATGGAATACTCAGTCTCAGGCAATACGGAAAGTTCTATTCCCAGCAAATGCTGCCTTGCATCCTCCCTCGGGATACACTTGATCGTAAAAAAACATCGGCTGATATATTCCTCATAGTTTATCTCCATCTTATACTCAAAGTGCAGTACTGACACAAAATCACTCCCAACCTGCCATATTACTATAAAATTGCCTCAACATTTGATACAATTTTATAGTAATCCAAATCAGGACTTTCCACAAGGATTTTCATCTGTTCCAGCCTCGCTTTATCAAACTGCAGCCCGCTTCTTTCCACTCTCGGGATCATGCGATGTACCTCTCTTATCAGTTCCTTTTGTGACACCTTAAGCCGCGCAAACATATCAATACGCTCAATCCGTTTTCCTGCCTTGATCATGTTCCGCACCTGTTCAGAATCAATCTGGTCATCTGCAATCCCCCAAAATGATAAAATATGATCTATAAGATACTGCAGTTCTATTAACGGCGACTTGCTCATCGCTGCCTTATTCATATCATAGACAGCAAGCTGAATATAAGAAAATGCTTCCGAACCGATGCTCTCCCTGAGTACAATGGCATTGTCATATGCCCGATTAAGATTACTGATGATAGAATCCGGATTATCTGCATCAAAAGGATAACGCCTGAGAAAATCCTCCTTTGATGAATAAATGTTCGGAATATCAATGGATTCACAGAATGCCTGATAACTGTCAACCACCTCGTCAATCATGTTGTCAAATCTCGGAAAATAGAAACGAAGTGTTGTATACACACGCTCTGTGTATCTTCCCAACCAATATAAACGATCTGCCTGTTCTACTGATATAATACCCATGTGTCTTTAAAACCTCCTCCCTGTGATGAATTCACAATAAACGAATCTTTATTTCTGGAAAACCTTGTCAGTCCGCTCTTCCAGACCATGGGTTCCTCTGCCATCAGCACAAATGCCCTGAGGTCTGCCTTTCTTGGTACAATCTCACCATTATCCACAATATCCAGATCCTGAAAGTCAATTACTTCCTGTGCGATGAACCTCCTTGGCTCCCTCTTTAACAAGGCTATAAAATCCTGTTTCTGCTGCTTTGTCATAGAACTTCCGAATACAACACCATACCCTCCTGCTTCTGCTACATCCTTTAATACCAGCTTATCAAAATGTTCCAGAACATACTTCATATCTTCCTCATAAAATGGTAGATATGTCGGTGCATTACCAAGAACCGGTTCCTCATCCAAATAATAACGAATCATTTTAGGAACAAAATAGTAAATTCCTTTATCGTCCGCTACGCCGTTTCCCGGCGCATTGAGCAGCGCCACATTTCCCTTTCGGAACACCTCATAAATATGCGGGATGCCAATCAGGGATTCCGGATTAAAATTCATCGGATCCAGATACTCATCTGATATTCTGCGATATACGGCTCCCACCCTTTCCTTGGTTCCGTCAGAAGCAATGTAATACAATACATCCTTTTCAACCATCAGCTCTGCTCCGGTTACAAGATGTGCTCCCGTCTTTTCTGCCAGATAGGAATGTTCAAAATAAGCGGCATTATACCTTCCCGGCGTCAGAATTACCGTATGTCCTCCGGGGTTCACATAATCCATTGCTCTCCGCAGTAAATCCGCATAATTCCGGTTGTCCTCCAGTCTGTAACTGTGAAATGTATCCGGAGAACTCCTCCTACATAAATCCCTAGCAATCATAGGATACGATGCTCCGGAAGGCACTCTTAAATTGTCCTCCAGTATGTACCAGTTCTCATCCTTTCCTTTTACCAAGTCAATTCCGGATATGTGGGAATAAATCCCCTTTGGAGGAACTGCTCCTTCACATTCCGCCATATATCCGCTGGAGGCATAAATGAAATCGTCCGGAATAATTCCATCTTTCACGATCTGTTTCTTGCCATAAATATCTTTTAAAAATAAATTCAAAGCCATAACACGCTGTTTCAGTCCCTTTTCCAAAAAAGTGAATTCATCATGTTCAATAATTCTTGGTATAGAGTCAAAAGGAAACAGCTGTTCTTTGAATACATTATTCTTATAAATACCAAATTTCACTCCATAACGCGCCAACAGTTCATTAATTTTATCTGTGTGTTTTAATAACTCTATTTGCTGCATGCCCATTCCTCCTCTAAATACTTTCTGGATGTCCACAATACTCCTATCATCCTATTATACCATTTGCCCACATGACAGATTTTATGATCTGTGCCGCGCCCTCAATTCCGAATCTGCCACTGTCAATGGCCAAATCCTTGCCTGTGAGTTCATCCTGATAGCCCTTACAATAGCGCCGGTGATATTGTATTCGGGATTTATCCACATTCTTTATCATCTTCTCCGCGACAGACGGCATCATGCCCAGCCGCTTAATACAGTTTTCATAGCGCACCCTGTAAGGGGCATAAATAAAAACACTAAGGCGGCGGGGATGGTCGGCCAGAATACTGTCACTGCACCTTCCCACAAAAATACAGGATTCCCTTTCCGCCAGATCACGAATGATGTTCTGTTGAACCATATAGATTTCATCCTGCATGCTCTGTATCCCCATGCCCAGAGGATATTGCCGCTTGAAATAAACAGAGCGGACATTCTCTTCTTCCTGGCTGATTGTGGATATGGGTAATTCCATACGTTTGGCTGTCTGCTCCACAATATCCCTATCATAAAAGGGAATTCCCAGTTCCTCAGACAGACTCTGCGCAATACATCGTCCCATGCTGGCAAACTGTCTGGATATGGTAATTACATATTTTTCCATTATTCGCTCACCCCTCGCTCTATGCTCTGGTTAACTGCACTGCAGGGCGCTTATGCCGTTTCTGCAGGGAACGCACAATGCAGGACAGTGTAAAATTTATGACAAAATAAATTAATGCGGCAAAGCCGAACAGCACAAAGACATCCGAAACATTGGTAGTGCCGAGCCCATTGTATTGATAGGCGCCATTCATAATCTGCCTCACCCTGGCCATTAACTCAATGACCGCCACGTTAGCCAGATAGGAAGAATCTTTCACTGTGGTCACCACTTGACTCAGCAATGTAGGCACTATGTTTCTGTATGCCTGAGGCAACACGATGTACAGCATAATCTGCACCATATGAAAACCCTGAGACTGACCTGCTTCAAATTGTCCTTGAGCCACAGAATTCAACCCGCCCCGGATGATCTCTGCAAGGACTGATGAGGTAAACAGAACCAATGCCACCGCAGCCTTGAACAACATCCGTACCTCCACTGTGGAAATTCCGAACATTTTATGATTTAGAAACTTCGGGCAAGGACAGAACACCACGCAGACAAAAATCCATAATAGCAACGGTGTATTCCGAAATACTTCTATGTAGGCAATCGCCAACCATTTGAAAATCCGGCTTATCTTCCCATTGCAGTAATTTCTGGCTAACGCCAATATAGACCCTATCATTATCCCTAATACCACCGCAGTCACCGCAATAACCAATGTAAATGCAATGCCCTTACAAATATATTGCAACACACCCGCGTTTGATATAATTTTCAGGCTTCCCTCTAATTCTCTCATTTTCATTTCTCCGTCCTTAAACTTTCGTTGCCACATTCACCTTGGCATCCCGTTTTTTCAGGGAATTCTCCCATGTGCTGGCCAGTGTGGACAGTGGAAAGCACACAATAAAAAACAGCACTCCGCTTATAAGATAAGCAGGAGCATACGCTCCGCCTGTATTAACCCCTGTCACAAAGTTATATGTCACTGAAATCAAATCTGTACCTCCCACAATGTATAGGCAGGAGGTATTCTTGATTAGGTTCACAACCTGATTGACCATAGGTGGCAGAATAATTTTGATACTCTGGGGAAAGATGATATAGTACATCCGTTGGATATATCCAAATCCCTGAGCCTGAGCCGCCTCAAACTGCCCTCTGGGAACAGACTCTATACCGGCCCTGATTACTTCCGCCATATAGGCCCCTGTATAAATGCCCAGCGCCAGAATACCCGTGGGAACAATACCAATGCTGTGTCCAGAAAAAGCCAGCGCATAATATAAAAAACACATTTGCAGCAATACCGGCGTATTCTGAATAAACTCCACATAAACCCTAGCCAGAACAGTCAGTACCTTTTTCCCACTGGTTGCCATCAAACCTACGACAATCCCCAAAAACAATGCAATGAGCAGTGCAAAAACCGATGTTTTTACCGTATTTCCCAATCCATGCAGAAAAGTACTGCGAAAAACCCATACCTTTTGCCATGCATCTACCGAAAAAAAACCTGCCATACCATTTCCTTTCCCTTCCAGGTGTCCCGCCATCAGGCGGGGCACTTCCGGAAGTTCACATCAACTCTATTCAAGACCATAGTTATCCATAAAACTGCTTATGGTGCCATCGTTCAACCAGGTATTCACCAATTCATCACACAGCACGGAAAAGTCAGAACCTTTTTTGGTGGCAATACCATATTCCTGAGGAGAAAACTTCTCTTCAATATAGGAACGGTCCTCTGTCTTGTATATCGCCAGAATAGACTTATCAACACAGAACGCATCCACTTCTCCCGCGCTCAATGCCGTGGAGATTGCCGGATAATCCTCATATTGCTGATAAGAAATGCCAGTGGTCCAAATTGCCGGGTCAAAAGTATCCGGGTCAAATCCAGTTCCATCAATCAGACCGGCTTCCACCATGGCTGCCGTCAGCGCCCTTGCAGATGTAGATCCGGAAGAAACACCTACTTTCTTGTCCACGAGTCCTTCAAGGGAGGTTATACCGGATGCATTCTCCACCAACACAGTCACTGCATCCGTATAGTAAGGTGTGGAAAAATCCCAGCTTTCCTTTCTTTCATCCGTGATAGTAAAGGTGGCAAGCACACAATCAATATCCCCGGAATCCAGCAATTCGGTACGGGTTGCTGCCGTCACAGTGGTAAACTCCACTTCCACACCCAGGTATTCTGCCAGCTTTGTTGCAATATCAATTTCCATGCCAGAGTACTCCCCTGTCAGAGTATCCTGGAGTCCAAATCCGGGCACTGCATTTTTCACCCCTACCCGCAGTACGCCTCTGTCAATTATAGCCTGGGTATCTACTCCAAAAGAACCCGTTGGTCCTTCTGCAGATTCCACATTGTTGCTCTTTTCAGAGGTTCCCATGCCTGCTGTAGATTCCTGCTCCTTACCGCAACCTGCCAACATGGTCACAGCCATCAAACATGCCAATAGTAACGCCAGTTTCTTTTTCATAACATCTCCTCTTTTCTGCCTGCTTATTTGGTAATGCCCGACATATGTAAGCAGAACACCCATATGTCGGAATATATCTGAAAACATGCGGCAGAAGGATATACTCCATGTATAAACACTGCTGCGATGTTTCAAGCAAATAAAATATTTACCGGATAATTTTCCCTAAAAACTGTTTCACACGCTCATTCTCTGGATTTTCAAAGAAATGCTCCGGAGTTCCTTCCTCCACAATCTGTCCATCCGCCATAAATACAATTCGGTCTGCTACCTGACGGGCAAATCCCATCTCATGTGTAACCACTACCATGGTTATATTTTCTTTAGCCAGTCGGATCATCACATCCAACACCTCTTGGATCGTTTCTGGATCCAGTGCCGAGGTAGGCTCATCAAACAGGATGATCTTGGTCTGGGCACATAACGCTCTGGCAATAGCAATACGCTGCTGTTGTCCGCCGGACAGTGTTGTAGGGTATACATGAGCCTTATCACGCAGCCCTACTACATCCAGATAATGGTAGGCCAGTTTCTCCGCCTCCGTCTTACTCTTATGGTATAGCTTTGTAGGGGCCAATGTCAGATTCCGCAGCACCGTCATATGAGGATACAGGTTAAACTGTTGGAATACCATGGAGGTAGTCTCCCGGATCAAGTGCACCTTATTCTTATGGTTCAGTTCCTTACCGTCCAAATAGACTTTGCCGCTGGAGGGTTCCTCCAGAAAGTTCATGCAACGTACTGTGGTGGATTTGCCAGAACCGGAAGGACCAATAATGACCAGTTTTTCTCCCTCTGCCACCTCAAGATTTATATCTTTTAGTACATGTAAATCTCCAAAATATTTATTAACATGTTCCAACTTGATCATTGCCATTGCTTTTGCCCTCCTGTTATGAACTCCTTAATCGCCTTTCATATACACAAAAAAACGAGCCTGGTAATCAGCCCCATTGCTCGTTTAAAAAATTGCTTTTATGTTATATGGTTGAGATTGTATACTATGATACAATATTTGTCAACAAGAAAATTTTATTTTTGAATACTTTTTTGAATAAACTGGTAACAGTTCAGATACCCCATTCATAGGTGAAATCTCATAATTTTCCCTCCAGCATTCCTAATTTTTTCCAAGCAAATATTATCGTTTTATCATTTATACTTTATCATATTACCATCGTTTTTCTTCCCATTTGACAAAGTAACTTTTGAGAAACATCTTGACAAATTACCTTTAATGGTTATAATATAGAGTCAAAAGGCAAAGGCGTCTTTGAGTTAAATACTCGAAGGCGCTTTTCTTTTGTTATGAGATTTTTTGTGAAGCAGAACATGCATATAATAGAACAAGGGCGTCATTGCCTTCCATGGTGGATTATCTCGAGCCTCTCCAGACGGCAGACTGGGAGAGACGGTTGAACTGGGAGACCTCCCTTTTTATGTAGGGTACAGTATCATCCTGAATTTAAGAGTCCCCCAATCATCCCCACCCTCTATTTATGGGATTTGTGGGAGTTGCCAAGGAGTATGCATTAGATTAAGCTTGACGCAGGGGGTATATACATGGTTTTACATGAAGAATGTGGTGTTTTTGGAATCATCAGTCCGGTGACTGCCGATGTGGCAGGGACTGCATATTACGGTCTGTATGCATTACAGCATAGAGGACAGGAAAGCTGCGGTATTGTGGTAAATGATGACGGAGTGTTTTCCTCTCATAAAGATTTGGGGCTAGTCAGTGAGGTGTTTACTACAGAAACCTTGTCGCGTCTGCCAAAAGGAAATATGGCGGTGGGGCATGTCCGGTACGGAACCACGGGAGGCAATAGACGCAGTAATTGTCAGCCTATCGAAGTCAATCATCAAAAAGGAAGAATGGCACTTGCTCATAACGGAAATCTCAGCAATGCCGCCATACTCCGCAATGAACTTGAATTATCCGGCGCAATTTTTCATACTACCAGCGATACGGAGACCATTGCTTATATTGTCACAAAAGAGCGTCTGAGGACTCCGTCCATTGAAGATGCCTTAAGTGCCGCCATGAATTCGCTTGACGGAGCTTACTCTCTTGTTCTGATGTCACCGCAAAAGCTGATCTGTGCTAGGGATCCCTATGGATTCCGCCCTCTCTGTTACGGCAGGACACAGGATGGAATGTACATAGCCGCCTCCGAAAGCTGTGCTTTGAAAGCAGTGGGAGCCGAATTTGTGAGAGATCTGGAGCCGGGGGAAATTCTGGTATTTGGTCCGAAGGGAATTGTTTCCCGCAGGGAACACTGTGACAGGCAGAAGAAAAAGCTCTGCATTTTTGAATATATCTATTTTGCCAGACCGGATTCTACTATTGACAAAGTATCTGTTCACGAATCCAGAATACGGGCGGGAAGAATTCTGGCCAGAAAGCATCCCATACCGGCGGACATAGTCATGGGAGTGCCTGATTCCGGTCTGGATGCGGCTCTGGGATTCAGCATGGAATCGGGGATTCCATACGGAATCGGCCTTATTAAGAATAAGTATATTGGCAGAACATTTATTTCCCCGGGGCAGAACGAACGGCTGGATCAAGTGAAAATCAAGCTGAGTGCCATTGAAGAAAGCGTCAGAGGAAAAAGGGTGGTACTGATTGATGATTCCATTGTGAGGGGAACCACCAGCGGCCGTATCGTAAAGTTGTTACGGGAAGCAGGAGCCAAAGAAATCCATATGCGAATTTCATCTCCACCCTTTTTGCATCCCTGTTATTATGGTACGGACATTGATTCCGAGGAAAATCTAATCGCATGTCATCACAGTGTATCAGAGACGGCGCAGATCATAGGAGCAGACAGCCTAGGATATCTTCCAGTGTCGGAGCTTGGATCTTTGATTGGAAATACCGGATACTGTAGCGCCTGCTTTGATGGGGAGTATCCCACGGAAATTCCCACCGACACAAGAAAGAACAGGTTTGAGCAGAAGCTTTCAAAAAAGGAAACAGTTGCATTATAAATTGACAACATGATCCAAATGCCATCTACCAGCCGTTTGATCAACCGTAGTGCTTACCGAAATCTGCCAACTGGTTGCAATCATATTCGACAAACATGGACGCAAATATTTCAAACAAATCGCATTTTTTAAATGAGGCAAACAACAAATGAAAGCTTTTTTGATATTGGAAGACGGCACTGTGTTTGAGGGTACTCACATAGGTGCCAGCAAGGAAATAATCAGTGAAATTGTATTTAATACATCTATGGCAGGGTATCTGGAGATATTGACCGACCCCTCCTACGCAGGGCAGGCTGTCTGCATGACCTACCCCCTGATCGGTAATTACGGCATCTGCAGAGACGATATGGAATCTTTTAAGTCCTGGCCGGACGGCTTTATCGTGCGGGAGCTCTCCCGCGTTCCCAGCAATTTCCGAAGTGATATGACTATACAACAGTTTCTGGATGAGAACGGCGTCCCTGGCATCGCGGGTATCGACACAAGGGCTCTCACCCGAATTCTGCGGGAAAAGGGCACCATGAACGGAATGATCACTACGAACGAATATTACTGCCTAGAAGATATCCTTCCCAGATTAATGAAATACACCACAGGCAAGGTGGTGGAGAAGGCAACCTGTCCCACAAAATATACCATAGCGCCGACCATCGCCTTGGAACAGAATGGTCCCCTCTCCGGCGCAGCCAGATTTGACAGGGCGGCCTACGAGCGGGAAAAGCGGCCCGCTTTGGTAAAATCGTTGAACGGAATCGGTCTCAAGGTGGCGCTTTTGGATCTGGGAGCAAAATCCAATATTTCCCGCTCCCTGTCCGAGAGAGGCTGTGAGGTTACGGTGTACTCTGCCCTGACGCCCGCTTCCGAAATCATTGCGGACGCCCCCGACGGCATTATGCTGAGCAACGGCCCCGGAGACCCCAAGGAGTGCGCCTCCGTCATAGCGGAGATCAAAAAGCTGTATGACACCGAGATTCCCATTTTTGCAATCTGCCTGGGGCATCAGCTCATGGCCCTTGCCACCGGAGCCGACACTTACAAGATGAAATACGGACACCGGGGCGGCAATCATCCGGTAAAGGATTTATCCACCGGCAGGGTGTATATTTCCTCGCAGAATCACGGCTATGTGGTTGATACTGACAAGCTGGATCCGTCCGTTGCAGTTCCAGCCTTTGTCAATGTAAACGACGGCACCAACGAGGGTCTTTCCTATACAGGCAAGAATATTTTCACTGTTCAGTTTCACCCGGAGGCTTGCTCCGGGCCGCAGGATTCCGGTTATTTGTTTGACAGATTCATTGATATGATGAAAGGAGAGAACGAAAATGCCTAAGAATCCAAATGTAAAGCGCGTTATGGTAATCGGCTCCGGTCCCATCGTCATCGGGCAGGCGGCTGAATTTGACTATGCAGGCACACAGGCGTGCCGCTCCTTAAAGGAAGAAGGCGTGGAGGTCATTCTGGTGAACTCCAATCCTGCAACGATCATGACGGACAAGGATATTGCGGACAAGGTGTATGTGGAGCCGCTGACTGTCAGGGTGCTGGAGCAGATTATTGAGAAGGAGAAGCCCGACAGCATTCTTCCCACGCTGGGAGGACAGGCGGGGCTGAATCTGGGAATGGAGCTGGAGGAGTCCGGTTTCTTGAAGGCGCACAATGTAACACTGTTGGGAACCACTGCCCAGACCATCCGCAACGCGGAGGGACGCCAGGAGTTTAAGGATTTGATGGAGCGCATCGGTGAGCCCTGTGCGGCGTCCCTGGTGGTAGAGAGTGTGGAGGACGGCGTTGCGTTTACTAACACCATCGGCTATCCCGTGGTGCTTCGTCCGGCGTACACTCTAGGCGGCTCCGGCGGCGGCATTGCTCACAACCAGGCGGAGCTGGAGGAGATTCTGGAGAACGGGCTGCGTCTGTCCCGCGTAGGACAGGTGTTGGTGGAGCGCTGTATCGCGGGCTGGAAAGAAATCGAGTATGAGGTTATGCGGGACAGCATGGGCAACTGCATCACCGTATGTAATATGGAGAATATTGACCCTGTGGGTGTGCATACCGGGGACAGTATCGTGGTAGCGCCTTCCCAGACCTTGAGCGACAAGGAGTATCAGATGCTTCGAACCTCCGCCCTCAAGATTATTAACGAACTGCAGATTACCGGAGGGTGCAATGTGCAGTTTGCGCTGCATCCTACCAGCTTTGAATATTGTGTGATTGAGGTGAATCCCCGTGTGAGCCGCTCCTCCGCGCTTGCATCCAAGGCCACCGGATATCCCATTGCCAAGGTGGCGGCCAAGATTGCGCTGGGATTTACCCTGGATGAAATCAAAAACGCCATCACCCACAAAACCTATGCAAGCTTTGAGCCCACGCTGGATTATTGTGTGGTAAAGATACCGAGACTTCCTTTCGATAAATTTATCACGGCAAAGCGCACGCTGACCACCCAGATGAAGGCCACGGGCGAAGTGATGAGCATTTGTAATAATTTTGAGGGCGCGCTGATGAAGGCGATCCGTTCTCTGGAGCAGCATGTGGACTGCCTGCTCAGTTACGATTTCAGCGCCCTGTCCGTGGATGAGCTGAAGGAGCGCCTGAAAAAAGTGGATGACCAGCGGATTTACGTGATTGCGGAGGCCATCCGCAAGGGTATGGATTACGATACCATACACGAACTCACCCAGATAGATGTTTGGTTCATTGACAAGATTGCCATTTTGGTGGAGATGGAGCAGGCTCTTAAGGAAGGTCCTCTCACAGTGGAGCTTCTGCGGGAGGCAAAGCGGATTGAATTCCCGGACAATGTGATTTCCAGGCTCACGGGCGTGCCGGAGGAGGAGATCAAAAAGCTGCGTTACGACAACGGTATTGTTGCGGTCTACAAGATGGTGGATACCTGTGCGGCGGAGTTTGCCGCTTCCACGCCCTATTATTACTCTGTGTTCGGCGGTGAGTGTGAAGCCCGCAGGACAGAAGGGCGGAAAAAGGTGCTGGTGCTGGGTTCCGGCCCCATCCGCATCGGCCAGGGCATCGAGTTCGATTACTGTTCCGTGCACGCCACATGGGCGTTTTCCAAGGCGGGCTATGAGACGATTATCATCAACAACAATCCCGAGACGGTGAGCACGGACTTTGACATTGCGGACAAGTTATATTTTGAGCCGCTGACGCCGGAGGATGTGGAGTCAATTGTAAATATTGAACATCCCGACGGAGCGGTGGTGCAATTCGGCGGGCAGACGGCTATCAAGCTGACCGAGAGCCTGATGAAGATGGGTGTGCCGATTCTTGGCACCAAGGCGGAGGATGTGGATGCTGCGGAGGACAGGGAGCTGTTTGACAGGATACTGGAGCAGACGAAGATTCCCCGTGCGGCGGGCGGCACGGTCTATACCGCCGAGGAGGCGAAGGAGGTTGCCAACAGACTGGGATATCCGGTGCTGGTGCGCCCTTCCTATGTGCTGGGCGGTCAGGGGATGCAGATTGCCATCTCCGACGCCGAGATTGAGGAGTTCATGGAGATTATCAACCGCATTGCCCAGGATCACCCCATTCTGGTGGACAAATATCTGATGGGCAAGGAGGTTGAGGTGGACGCCGTATGTGACGGCACGGATATTTTGATTCCCGGTATTATGGAGCATATTGAGCGGACGGGAGTTCACTCCGGGGACAGTATTTCCGTGTATCCCGCTCCTACCATCGGGGACGCCGTGAAAGAAAAGATTGCGGATTACACTGCGAGACTGGCCAGGGCCCTGCATGTAAAGGGATTGATCAATATTCAGTTTATCGCCATCGGCGAAGAGGTGTATGTCATCGAGGTCAATCCTCGCTCCTCCAGAACGGTGCCCTATATCAGCAAGGTGACAGGGATTCCCATTGTGGATCTGGCCACGGAGGTCATCATCGGCAGAACCATAAGAGAACTGGGGTACATTCCAGGTCTACAGCCAGAGGCGGAGTATTATGCCGTCAAAATTCCAGTGTTCTCCTTTGAGAAGATACGAGGTGCGGAGATTAGCCTGGGACCGGAGATGAAGTCCACCGGGGAATGTCTGGGGATTGCAAAGGATTTCAATGAGGCCCTCTACAAGGCGTTTTTGGGTGCGGGAGTGAACCTTCCCAAACACAAGAACATAATCATCACAGTAAAAGATGCGGACAAGCATGAGGTCATTGAAATCGGCAGGCGCTTTGAGAAGTTGGGCTATACCATCTATGCCACCAAGAGCACAGCTGCGGCATTAAACGAGGCGGGCGTGAAAGCCAGGAAAGTGAACAAAATTTCCCAGGAGTCCCCCACGGTTATGGATCTGATACTAGGACACAAAATCGATCTGGTCATTGATACCCCCACCCAGGGGCGGGACAAGAGCAGGGACGGTTTCCTGATCCGCCGTATCGCCATTGAGACCGGGGTCAACTGTATCACAGCCATGGACACGGCGAAGGCGCTGGTCACAAGTCTGGAGAACGCAAGTAAAAGGCTCACGCTGGTAGATGTGGCGCAGTTGTAAGAGGACATCATGTAAATAGAGTCTGTTTGATTAGAAATGCAAATATAATAACAGGCTTAAAGGGGAACTTACCTATGAGAAAAATATACCTTCCCAAGATAGGCGCACGCATCATTAAATCCGGCGTGGCTGTTCTACTCTGCTTTCTGATTTACCAAATCAATTGCCGCAGTGGTATTCTATTCTATATAGCACTGGCGGCACTGCAATGTATGCAGCCGGACCGCATCAGCAGTAAATCTATAGCAAAACAGCGAATCTGCGGTACTTTTATCGGTGCCCTATATGGTCTGCTGACGATCTTACTGCAGTATAAATTTCTATTGCCACTGCAACTCCCCTATGCCTGTTATTGCGCCGTTGTGGCACTATGCGTTATGGCTTCCCTGTATACGGCTGTAGTATTAAAATTGCAAAGTGCGGCTTATTTTTCCTGTGTGGTGTACCTCAGCATCACCATGGTACATATCGGAGACGAAAATCCTTGCCTGTTTGTAGTAAATCGTGTGGTGGACACTCTACTGGGAGTTGGCATTGGTATGCTGGTCAACAGTTTTCAGTTGCCCCGTCATAGACAAAAGGATACTCTTTTCGTGACAGGGCTGGATGAAGTACTTCTAACACGAGACTCTCATCTATCAGATTTCAGCCGGGTAGAGTTAAACAGAATGTTAGAAGAAGGACTCCCTTTCACTATTATGACTATGCGCACACCTGCCTCCTTTTTAGAGGCTACACAGGGCATTCGTCTGAGGTTCCCAGTGATCCTGATGGACGGAGCCGTTATTTACGATCCCTTAAAAAACAGTTATCCTTATAAATGTGAAATGTCCTATGGACAGGCATCAGAAATCGTGCATGCGTTGCAATCCATAGGGTTGGAAAGTTTTCAGAACGTTGTTGATAATGATAATGTTTTTATCTATTTTCAACAGCTAAACAATCCAGGAGCATGCCAAATTTATGAACAACTGCGCCGTTCCCCTTATAGAAATTATATCCATCATCCCCTGCCTGAAGGGGAACCCGTAGTCTACATCATGGCTGTGGATCTGACAGAAAAAATAGAGGCCGCCTATCAAACACTGACAGTCCGAAAGGATGCTACACAGTATAAGTTCCTGTGCTATTCCTCCCAAGACTACCCTGGCTATACCTACCTTAAAATCTACCACAAAGACGCAACTAAAACAAAAGCGCTGAAACATCTGAAAACCATGACAGATTTTCAAAAGACCTACACCTTCGGTACCATTCCTGGCATATATGATGAATCGGTAGAGCGGCTTCCGGCAGACGATGTCGTAAAACTGCTAAAAAGGCGCTACGAACCACTGATATGGCAACGCCACATTTAATACTGCTACTTGATATTTCATGTCGATGCAAGAAGCAATCAGAATCAAAATTACTTCTGTGAGCCAGAGTTATCACTTCTGGCTCACAATCTTTATTCATGTTTCGCACTTATATTTTTCATACACAAGACTAGTTCACCATTCTCTTTCAGAATTCCCATATGGTACAGCACCTGTACGCAGTCTGCGTATCCTTGGATATAAGCACGCTTCTCCTGGGCGGATGCAAAGTCCTCCAGGCACTCCTTCATTTCTTCCGCTTTTTCCCGCTGTCCTTCAGATAAAGTTTCCAGAAATGCCTCCCATTCCTGCTCGGTTTCCTTCCATGCTTCCAGCGCTTTAACATATTCCGGGGTGCGCACATAGCTTTCCCTGTTTATATTTTCTCCATTTAAGCTGCCTAAAAACTGTGAAACCTTTAACCATACATCACTCATAATAAAAATCTCCTTTGCCATATCTTTCTGTATCCAGTATTCCCCATTTCCATAAATATCTCTCCCCCTGTTTTACTGCACTTCATCTTTAGAAGTATATTATCACTCCATTTCGGTAAAATCAATTCATATACTTCATCTTTAGAAGGGAAGACTGTTTATGAAAATTTACTGGAACGGTACATCTAAAAACATCATAGGCCCGAAAGTAAAACAGCTCCGAACAGCCCAAGGGCTTTCCCAGGCCGCCCTTGCAGGCAGGCTCCAGCTCCTCGGCATGGAGTGCAGCGACCTGACAATCCTGCGTATCGAACAGGGCAGCCGCTTTGTCCCGGACTATGAAGTGGCGATCCTTTCTGAATATTTTAACATATCCACGGACGAACTGCTTGGGAAAGGGGAGCCAGGACAGTAAATATATCCTACAGGCTCCCCTTTATCTTGCCACTTGAATATCTTCTGAGACTGCAAGATGCCGCCTGTTTAAACTTACTCTCTGAAAAATTCTTCGTATTCACACTGATATATTTGAGCAAGAGCCATAATCATATCCACAGGATGCCCTTGGTGCCGTCGGGGAAATCTATAAAGAAGTCCACGTCCGCCAGCATGAACGGATGGAGCGGGTGGCGGAACATCTTCCGGACGGGGTACACCTTAAGCCCTGTCTTCCTGGAGAAGATCTCCGCAACAAGGTCTTCCAGGCGGTGCCCCACTTCCTTTGCCACCCAGTTGTCTTCCTCCTCGTCCACTACCGGCTGTATGCCCAGCTTGTCATAGTACAGGTCGCGCTTCGTACTAAACGGCGACATTCCCATGATGGCTGCGGCGTCACTCCCCCCGATTCCTTTGCGGCGGAAGGAAAGCCAGTCCTCCCTGCTTAAGTTTTCCGTGTCAACAAACACCTCTGCCTTATAATTCATATCCAGTCCCATATTTTTCCTCGCTTCCTGCCGCCTGCTGCGGCTGTGTACTTTGGACAGAAAATGGGTTCTGGTGGGTGGCTCCCTGCTTATGGTCTGCCACCCGTCCGGATTGAATTGCACACAGTGCAGCCAGGCAACGCGGCCGGGGAGGGCGCAGGAGACGGTGATGGGAGGTATGTGTAGATTTAGAATAGGACAACTATTAACAAGCATAGATTGTATAGAATATACAGATGGAGGAAATATGGACAATCAGCAGACCAATCTATTATGCCAGACTGACATTCAGACAGTTGACATCCAAAATCTGGTTGACATCAGCGATGTCAAAATAGACACCACTATGAAAAAGACGGACAGAATACAAAATTTTATCAGGGATATTAAAAATCCTTATTGTTTCCGATGCAAAAATACTGTTGTGAAGGTTTCTTTTTGCAGCGAAGGCGGATCTTTTCAGGAACTGCTTCAGGATTATTTTAGTACCCTGTCTCATTGCGAATAATCTGAAATCCTTGCTTTTGCGCCTTTTATTATATATGATATAAATGTGAGAAGAAATTCTAAGGCATCAAAAAACGCTGCCTAAGAATTTCTATATCTCACATAGGAAGCAAGGTGCATTTATATTTTTAGGTTATTCTGAATTTGTTTTAGAAAGGATGAATGATTATGAATGTAAATGACGAACTAAAAGAATGGATGGCGGCAGATTACACCCGCCTTTCAAAGGAGGATGGTGATAAAGAAGAAAGCGACAGCATCAATAACCAAAAGGCTTTGATTCAGCACTATACCGAAAGCCACCCTGAATTATGCCTGGTAAGGCACTATTCCGATGACGGGTATACAGGGGTAAATTTTAACCGGCCTGGTTTTCAGAATATGCTTGAAGGTATCAAAGAAGGACAAATCAACTGTATCATTGTTAAAGACCTGTCACGATTCGGACGCAATTACATAGAGGTCGGACGTTATATAGAACGAATCTTCCCGACTCTTGGCATCCGTTTCATTGCAATCAATGATAATTATGACAGTCTTTACAACAACTCATCTTCTGACCAGCTCCTTCTGCCGTTCAAGAATTTAATCAATGATGCTTATAGCCGGGATATATCAGTAAAGGTGCGCTCCAATCTGGATGTAAAGCGCAGGCAGGGTGATTTTGTAAGCCCCTCTGTTCCCTATGGGTACAAGCGTTTGGAAACGGACAAAAATAAGCTTGCCATAGATGAGCCTGCCGCCAATATTGTCAGGCTCATTTTTGCAAAAAGAATTAAAGGTCAGAGCAACCAGCAGATTGCAGCTTTATTAAACCAGATGAAGGTGCCCACACCCATCAGGTACAAACAGGAAAGCGGCAGCCACGCAAAAACTGCTTTCCAGGTCTACAGCACACCGAAGTGGTATGGTACTACAGTAAGGCGTATCCTTGAAAATGAAATATATACTGGTACGATGGTTCAGGGAAAGACCTACCGGCCCAATTACAAGATCCGAAAACCTGTCGCAAGACCGCAGAAAGACTGGTTCCGCAAGGAAGGTACTCACGAAGCTATTATCAGCCAAAATGATTTTGATCTGGTTCACAACATACTGGATACAGATACGCACCAGTCCGCCGGACAGGAAACGATTTATCCCTTCTCGGGCATTGTATACTGCGGCAACTGCCATCAGAGCTGCAACCGCAAGCAGACGGTAAAGAAAAACAAAAGCTATTTCTATTATGGCTGCTATCTTTCCAACCATACTACATGCTGCAAAGGATTCTGTATCAATGAGTCCTATCTGGAACAGACTGTGTTAAGCACGTTACGTCAATACATAAATGACCTGACTGATATGGAGCAGATGCTTTCCCACATGGAAAACATTCCCATCCAGCAGGCCGAAGTAAAGACATTGACACAGGAAATCCAACATGCGGAAGTCTCTTTGCAAAAATACCAGCAGCTCCTTTCCTCCCTTTATGAGGATTACCATGAAGGCTTGCTAAACAAGGATGAATACCTGGACTTAAAGGAATCATATCAGGAGCAGGTAAATGAACTGTCAGCGGCATTGGACAACATGACCACACAGCAGGATGGACTGACTGCCGCATTCAAGGCAGATACATCCCATATAGACGAGTTCCGAAAATATATGGAATCTCCCGTCCTCAACCGCAAAATGCTGATATCTATGGTAAAAAAGATATACATTTATCCCAAAAACCGCATACACATTGTTTTTCGGTTCCCAGATGAGTTTGAAAAGCTGCTGCATTTCCTGCCAGACGCTGTTTCCGATAAGCTCATAGCAAGGGAGGTGTAGACGGATGCCGCATAAAAGAACAGGCAGAATTGCTGATACAGCCGCCATGAACGCTTTTGGTACTGCTCCTGATGTTTACCCAACCGGATTATACCTGCGCATATCAGGGGAGGAAGCTGCAAAGGGAGAAAAACTGAATAACCAAAGGGACTTGCTGTTAAGCTTTGTAAAAACTAAAACAGAATTAAAAATTGTGGATATTTACTCTGATAACGGAGAAACCGGAACGAATTTTGACCGTCCTGAATGGAACCGTTTGATGGAGGATGTAAAAAAGAAACGTATCTCATGTATTGTGGTAAAAGACTTGTCACGTTTTGGAAGGAACTACATAGAAACCGGAAATTATCTTGAAATGGTGTTTCCTGTCTTAAAAGTCCGCTTTATAGCGGTCAATGACAACTATGACTCAGAACAGTTGGAAAGCAGTGCCCTTCAGCCGTTAGACACCATGATCAAAGGCATCGTGAATGAAGCCTATGCAAAAGACATCTCCCGCAAGATATTTACTGCAAAAGAAATCCAACGGAAAAACGGACTATATTACGGGAATGTGCCACCTTATGGCTACTGCAAAGATCCGGCTGACCCACACCACCTGATTGTCAATCAGGAAACAGCACCTACAGTACGGCAGATTTTTCAATGGAAACTTGAAGGTATGGGAAATTTTCAAATTGCCCGGCTCTTGAATGAAAGCAATATTGCAGCACCAATGCGTTATCAGTTTCTGGCAGGCGCTGTAAAAGCTCCGCGTTACGAAAACAGCATCTGGCAGGGCGTTACCGTTAAAGTCATCCTAAGCAACCGCACTTATACCGGGGATCTGGCAATGGGGAAAAAGAGGAAAAACCTCTCTAAAAACCTTACCAAAATCAAGAATATCCCTTATGAGGACTGGATAATAACGGAAAATACCCATGAGGCCATCATAAGCCGTGAAATATTCTTTGAGGTCCAGCGTATTTGTATGCAGGAGCTGGAAAAAAACAGGGCAAGCCGTTACTGTCATTCAGATATTGATTCGCCGGATGATATTTTTGCCGGATTGGTTTACAGCGGGAACACAGGACTCAAGATGTACCGCACACGGAACTATTATGAAAAGCATGGCATGAAATATCGTTATACCACTATTTCACAAAGGGATGCGGACTACTCAAAATGTTCAATCATCAGCATCAAAGAGGAACAAATACAGGAAACTCTTGTCTGCCTTCTGAAAAAGCAGATGGAATTGGCATTAGAACTGAAATCCACCCTTGAACGCTTGAAAGTGCGCTTTTCCCCACATAACCCATACATCCGGCTTCTATTGGAATTCTACGAAGGCGATTTCTTGTCAAAGGATCTTTTACATAGGTTAGTTGACAAAATTTATGTCTACGATTCCAAAACACTTGAAGTTGTCTTCAAATATCGGGATGAAATAGAACCTATACTTAAGTTCCGGGAAAGCGGGGTGCTGCAATGAAAAGCAATGACAATATCCTTGCCTGCTATCTGAGGGTATCCGATGAAGATTTTGACTTGAAGCAGAATGTCCTGAAGGATGAAAGCACCAGCATCAGTGCCCAGCGGCGGCTGATACACAGCTATATTGAATCAAAGCCTGAGCTGAGGCAGATGAACATAAGGGAATTTCTGGATGACGGTTATTCCGGTACAAATTTTGAACGGCCTGCAATTCAGGAAATTTTTCAACTGGTGTCCGAGGGCAGGATAGGTGGCATTATTGTAAAGGACATGTCACGGTTTGGACGGAACTATATCGAAACTGGCTGTTATATTGAACAGGTTTTTCCTTTAATAGGAATACGCTTCATAGCCATCAATGATTCCTTTGACAGCTCAGAGTATATTGGTAATACACCCGGACTTGAAATGGCGTTCAAAAATGTAATTTATGACTATTACAGCAAGGATCTGTCATCCAAAGTAAAGAGCATCAAGAAGATACAACAGAAACGCGGGGACTTTGTAGCAGCAAAACCGCCATACGGATATATTATTTCCCGTGGCGGCGATGGCCGGCACTGTGACCGGCACAAGCTGGAGGTTGATCCTGAATCTGCAGAAGTTGTAAAAGAAATATTTCGCCTGACGCTTTCTGGATGGAAGCCAGTTAAGATTGCACAATGGTTAAATGAACTTCTTATTCCTACCCCTGCACAGAGGTTGCACAAACTTTACGGCTTTCAATGCGGCGGTTTCACAGAAGACCAACTGAGGTCTCAATTTTGGAAGCCAGGACAGGTCACAAAAATCCTTCAGGATGAGACCATGACGGGAGCGACCGTCAATAACCGCGTTCAGGTAAAAGGAGTGGGCAGCAGAAAGTTCAAGCGGCAGAAAACGGAAGACCATGTGATTGTCAGGGATACCCATGAAGCTATTATTGACAGGGATACATTCCTTCAGGCAGCTGATATTATCCGCAATCGCAAGACTGTACGCACTGACAACCGGCAAAAGAATGAAAACCTGTTTTACCAGAAGATTTACTGCGGTCATTGTGGTTGCAGGCTGAAACATGAAGTACATACACGTCATTCCCGTATTGATGCGATTTATTATTGTCCCCATGCAAGACCTTCAGGCGGCGGTACATGCAGCTTACATTCCATAAAGGACGAATTACTAAAAGAACAGGTGCTTCGCCCGCTGCAGGTTCAGGTTCAGCTTATTTTGGACAAACAGATGCCTCTCCCAAAGTCTGACAAAGAAAAGCTTCAGAGCAGACTGCGGGCAATTTCACGGCTGCTGGAACAGAATAAGGGGAAAGTTCCCCGCCTCTACGAGGAATTCAGAACGGGGAACATAAGCCGGGAACAATTTGTCAAACAAAAAGATGCTATATCATCTGCAAACAATGAGCTTGACTCGGAAAGGGGTGAAATAGAAGAAAAATTATACACCATAGAATCCGCACAGAAAAAAACTGAGTCAGAGTCGCTTCTGGAAATAACCAGACTAAAAACCCTAACTCAGAATGCTGTTGATCTATTTGTAAGTAAAGTCGTTGTAAATTCTCCGGATTCCATTGAAATCACTTGGAAGTCAAAGGATTTATTTGATGAAATTTACAATAGGAATGCCTAAAAATCAGCATTCCTATCGAAAAATGAATGATATACAAAAGATTGTAACTATAAACTGGTTTGTCTGTCTGAAACACAATACTCGACGATCACGATCGGGACCGACGTCTTCTTGAGCAGATAATAGCTGCTGTTGTCCTTCGCCACGCGCTCCTTCCTGGGCTTGAGCGTCCGGATCATCTGCGTCTGCATGATCTCCGCCGCCTCCTTGCTCTTGACGGAATCCTTGTAATAAAACACCTGCACGCCGCTGACGGACGAATCGGGATAGCTGTTCTGATGAATGCTGACTGCGAGCGCAGGCTTTGCCTCCTCGATGATGGCGAGACGGTTTTTCATGTCGCGGACTTTCTTGTTGGAGTCTGTCTCCTTGTACAGTCCGCTGTCGTCCGTTCTGGTCATGACGACATTGATGCCGTTCTCCCTGAGATTGCGCTCGAGTTTTAGGGCGACCGCGAGGTTGATATCCTTCTCCAGTGCATTGTTGATGCCGATCTTGCCGGGATCCATCCCCCCATGCCCGGCGTCCACCACGATTGTGATCTCATCGCCGTTTTTCCGGAATGCCCTTCTTGTGCCCTCCTCCAAAGTGCTCACAAACTGCACCGACTCTCTTGCCAGGAAGATCATCGCAAGCACCAGCAGCACGGTCAATATTTTTGTCGCGATATTTCCATATTTTGCATCCATACATTCTACCCACATATCTGTATTCTAATAAATACTATGTCAAAAAAGATTTTTCCATGACTTCAATATTCGCGCTGCCACAGACATAAACATCTGGTTACTGTTCACGCCCCAACTAATTCTGACACAACTTTATGTAATGAAGGCGTAAACAGCAACCCATTTGCACACAAAATGCTAAAGTGCAAGCATTTTGGCGCACGTTTTTCACTACTTTTATTGACGAGTGAACAGTAACCTCAACTGCCGGTTTACCCGTATCAAAAATCGTTCGCTTGTGCCGTCTTTTATTTTCCTATATGATAGGAACTGTAAAACATATAGATTCTATAGAAGGAGGAAATCACTATGACAATTTATGTAGGACAAAACATCCGCTCACTGCGCATCAGACGGCAGATCAGCCAGGAGGATCTCGCCGCATCAGTGGGCGTGACCGTACATGGAAGTGTTATAATAGGACTAAATTAAGAGAAGCCCAGTAAAATCAAGGGTTTGCACTGATTTAGTCCTATTATTTTAAGCCCATTTTAGGTCAAGATTAGGACAGCGCTGATCAAAATCGAAAACCTACATTACGAAAGTCAGATAATGGTCGATTACTGATACGGTCATTCTATGGCTTTAAGGAAATGCGAGGTGAAACAAAATAACAAAAATTTAGGTAGGACTAAATTGGCTCTCTAAACGGATAATCCGTTCGTGCAATGCTAATCTGATCCTGCCTTTTTGGTTTCAGAAGGAGGATTTACAGATGGGCTTTACAAAGAGAGAGCTGATTGAGTTCTTAGACGGACTGGTGGAGTTAGCCAGTGAGGAAAACAAGGTAAAAGCAGTATTGGCAAAAGAAAAATTCGTAAGTGACTTTGAGAACACTTACGGGTACGAAAAGGAGGTAATCACAGAAATTACAAAGCTGCCGCCACACTGTATGGCAAAGGATGCGCCGCTGTTTTCAGACCATAAGATCATAAGCCCGGCAGATGCCGTGGAGGTAATAGGGAATTTCTTATGTGAAATGGACCGGGAAGTAATGTGTGTCATCAACCTGAAATCAGACGGAACCCCTATCAACTGTAATATTGCGAGCATGGGGACAATTAACCAGACCATTGCAGATCCGAAGGAGCTTTTCAAAGCAAGCATCCTTTCTAATGCGGCGGGGATGATCATAGTGCATAACCATCCGAGCGGCGAACTGAAGCCTTCCAAAGAGGACATCATGACAACGGACAGGATGCTGAAATTGACGGAACTTATGGTGATAAAACTCGCTGACCATGTGATCGTGGGCGGTGACAACAGCCAGTATTTCAGTTTCCGGGAAAAAACTGCTGCAATATCCGCCGATGTATTATTCCACGGACTGTAAAACACGCTTCGCAAGCATGAGGGGCGTGTCGGACCATGAGGGGAAAGGCTTTAAATGTGACGTGGCGGGCAATGACAAGAATTACGGGTTCAACATCTGGTACGGGCAGAGTGATGAAGTCATGGTATTTGAGGCGGCAATAGACCTGATGAGCTATGTGGAGATTATGTGACAGACAAGCTGGCGCTTGGTATGCTTTCCGATGCGCTCATGGAAAACTACTATTGCCTGGATTATGAAGCGGAGGACTGCCCGCCGCCGAAGCCGTTCAAGGACTATAACCAGTGGTTACAGCAGGCGAAAAAATGCCTTACGGCAGTTCCGCCAAAACGGGAAATGGTAAGGTAAAGCATCTGATTGTAAAAAGTGAGTTCATTTTTGGAAAAAGAACTGAAAAAGTGCGATCATTCCGCAAAAGTGACTGCAAAAAGCACTATCACTGAAAAACGGCAGGGAAAAAGGTGTGGCTGTCTCGCAAAAAAAGAACTTAAAAAGTGCTATCAGAACAGGAAAATGATAGCAGAAAGTGCAATCAGAATAGAAATATTCTATCATATTTTAAGTTCACTATCTATATCAGCGGGGTTTTAGGGGCAGTCCCCTAACCAGAGGCACTTGTATTACAAAGTGCGTATCTGGCGAATTACTATTGAGTTTGGGCAAGAGGAATTGATATGATTTATATCATGTAGAAAGATTGTTGCAACTAAAGAATGGTCTACAGTTGGGAAACGCTTTAGCTTTTCCGAAGCTTTTGGGATGACGAGGATATTATTTCGTGGTATACTGGTATTAGGTTAGGAATTATTAAAATTTATTTCTGAATAGTTCCTTAGGTGAATGCAGAATACAAAAGAAAGAGGCGGCGCTTTATGGACTATCAATCTATTATAAGTAAAATGAATCAGTATATACAGCAATCAGCTGATTGGCTTGTATTATGGCTTGAAGAAGAATTAAGTAAATTGTGTGATCATTGGTGGAATGAGTGCGTAATAGACAGACTTAGCGATTCTCAGAGAAATTATATAATAGAAAAAGGGTGCAAAAAACTTTCGGAGCTGGATCTGTCTGTGATTCTTAGAATTGTAGATAATAACTGGTACGATATACGTAATTCCGTACATTTGCCAATGAGCAGGCGTGAATGTATAAAAGAAATACAGGGAGTAAGAAATAATTGGGCGCATTGTTCTGGTATATTACCAGGCAAAGATGTCATTATTCATGACATTGAAGTGATGATTAAATTTTGGAGACAAATGGAGGCGCCGCAGACTAATATTGCTTCACTTGAGGCATTTAAAGAAAATATTGAAAATGATAATATAGCTGATATATCGCATCAAGAAAATGCGGATAATGGTGTCAATATTGAAAAACCTGTTACTCATGCAGAAATTAAAGAAAAAGATACGATTTATTTAACAGGCGATCCGAAAACAAAGGGAATGGTCTTTTCCATTCAGAACGTTGGAAATACTGTAAAATATGAGGTTTTTGTAAATGGCGAAATAAAACCGTTCTATGCAGGGCAGATTGCACTGGTGGAAGAAAAGATTTCTTATAACTGGATAGATATTGATACGTTTCAAAGCAGATTATCTGCATATGAAATTAATAACCCATCTGCAGATAATCTGTACTCGCTTCATTCGGCAAAAATTGATTTTGTCCCATATCAGTTCAGACCGGCTTTGAAAATGATTAAGGCGGACGAACCGCGTATTCTGATAGCAGACAGCGTTGGCGTTGGTAAAACGATTGAAGCAGGCCTTATCATTAAGGAGCTGGAAGCTAGGAATGAACTTGATAATGTGGTTGTAATCTGTCCGAAACCACTTGTGTCAGAACGTAAGTGGGAGCAGGAAATGAAGAAATTTGACGAGGATTTTACTCCCCTTACAGGAGACATTCTGCGTCAGATAATTTCAGATACCAACAGAGATGCAGAATGGCCTGCACGATTCAATAAAGTGATTATTCCATATTCTATTTTGGATGGCAGGACATATGAGGGCGGCAAAAGAACCTTTGTCGGATTGAAAGATTTAGACCCGGCGCCTCATTTTGGACTGGTCATTGTAGATGAAGCACATCATATCCGCAATGGAAGCATGGAAAAAGAAAAGGCATATGCTTATAAATGTACAAAATATTTCTGCGACCATGCGGACGCGGTAGTCATGCTGACAGCTACCCCCCTGCAGACCGGCAATGATGATTTGTTTACGTTGCTGAATCTTCTTCGCCCTGATGTTGTGATCGATAAAGATTCTTTTTATCTAATGTCAAAACCGAACGAATTTATTTCTAAGGCATCCCATATTGTAAGAGGAGCATCTGACGGATGGCAGCAAAAGGCGATTGAGGCATTAAGGGAGATAACAATAACGCAATGGGGTGAGAGTGTTATAGCGCGTAATCCTTTATATAAAAGTATTTTAGGCGTATTGGAACGAAAGGAAATATCAAGAGAAGACAGGGTACAGTTGATTACAGATATAGAATCACTGCACAGTTTTGACGGAATGCTGAACAGAACCAGAAGAAAGGATATTCAGGACTTTTGTGTCCGCCATACATATACAATAGAAACAGAATTTACAGAGGCACAAAAGAAACTACATGACGAATTACTGCGTTTTGAATATTCTGCATTGGCATCCGTCTATCATGTCAGAATGGTTCCTTTTCTGATGAGCACGATAAAGAGACAGGCTGCAAGCTGTATTTTCGGATTGGCGCCGTATTTAAGGGATATGATTAACCGAAGATTTTCTGATATTTATGACGACCCGGAGATTGATGCCGAAACCATTGATTTTGATGGAATATCAGTAAACGCGTTGAAAACTTTGTCAGGTCATATACTGGAACTTGCGGATAATCTGCCCGAGGAAGACCCGAAGTTTGACCGGTTTATGGAGATTATAGAGGAGAAACAGTCAGAACAAAACAATAAGATTATTTTGTTCAGCACATTTAGACATACCTTGTCGTATATCAGAAAAAAACTGAAAAATACAAATTTAAGAGTTGCCCAGATTGACGGAAGTGTGAAAGACGAACAGAGAAGCGAATTTCACGACAGGTTTCAACTGCCGAAGGAAGATGAAGATGCAATTGATATACTGCTTTTTACGGAAGTCGGATCGGAAGGGCTGGATTATCAGTTTTGTAATTTGATGGTCAACTATGACCTTCCGTGGAATCCTATGAGGATTGAACAGAGAATCGGCCGTATTGACAGAAGGGGACAGACAAGTGATGTTGTCAGTATCTACAATTTGATTACCGGTGGAACGGTTGACGCAGATATCTACAATCGGTGTTTTATGAGAATTGGTGTTTTTGAGAGAAGTATAGGGGAATGCGAGGCGATTCTGGGACAAATCAGCAATGAGGTGGAAAAAATCGCTTTGAACCCCAAACTTACGGACGAGGAACGCAGGGATAAATTGGAACAAATGGCTGATAACGAAGTCAGAAAAATTCAGGAATTGAACCGATTAGAAGATGAGGAAAAGAGTCTCTTTGGTTTTGATTTATCAAATTACACCATGACAAAGGAAATTCAAAAGGCGGATAGTCCGTGGTTAACTCCCCAAAGCTTACAGTGTCTTGTTGCGAAATATTTAAAGGATAAGCTGGGAAGTGATAGTCGAATGACTGGCGCGTCCAAGATAAAGACATTGCGTTTGTCCAAAGCTGATAAAGCAGTGATTAAGGAGGATTTTCAAATGCTTTCCAAAGTAAAATCAGCGATGAAACGGCAGTGGGAGGCATATTTGAAAGGTTCTTCGCAATTTCAGAAAATCACGTTTCACTCAGAAGCAGCCCAAAACAGCAATGCACTTTTTATCACTGCGGTTCACCCATTGGTAAAACAAGCTGCAATGTATTATGCGGTAAATGAAGTCTCATATATTCATTTAAAATCCGAATCCGACAGGATCGCCCCGGGACAGTATCCATTTGCTGTGTATGCATGGAATTATGTTGGAATTAATCCGCATTTTAAACTTGTAACGATATGCAAAAATGATAACATAAGCGAAGAATTTATTGAGTTATTACAAACTTCAAGTACAGAAACGGAAGTGGAAAAAATTTCTCCAGATAGCTGGGAGGGACTTGAAGAAATCCAACTTGAAAAGTGGCAGCGAGAGGTGCAGGAATATAAAATAGCTGCAGGTCAGTCGGCAAATTATAAACTGGAAAGCATTCGGAATAATTTTATCAATCGAAAAAGAATATTGGAAACAAAGATTGCTGATATTGAGGATAGCAGTATCAAAAAAATGTATAGGAAAGAACTTGAAAATGCTGTGGCACAATATGAATGCAAAGTGGAAGAAATTGCGAAGAAGAAATCTCAGGCAGATATTCATGTAACTCTTATTGCAAGAGGAATTTTGCATATACAGAATATATAATAAGATTATTTTACGGAAGAGGCGCTTTTATTATGAATATGAAAGAATTTTATAAACAGTATGAAGAAAAGGATATTGGAGATTTAAGCAGTAATGAAAAGAAAGTTATGCGTGATTTTCTCAGCGGGATAAAACCGGAAGAACTGCAAACGCCCGAGGAACACAGGATGTATATAGAAGTTCTTCAAAAATTCAGAATGGCAAACATGGAAGACATGAAACTGACAGGTACGAAGTTTCTGGATACACTTAAGTCATTATTGGCAGTTGGTGAGGATGGTGTTTATTCCAATAAACAGCGTTTTCTATATGAGCTGATTCAAAATGTTGATGACTGCGAATATGAGAACAACAATGACTGCAGATTAGATATTCAGTTTGACTATAGGGATACTGGTAAAATTGTATTGACATATAATGAAAAAGGGTTTAAACCAAAAGATGTGTTTGCGATTACAGGTATTGCGGAGAAATCAAAAAACATATCTTCGGATAAGGTGGAAATCGGAGAAAAAGGGATTGGATTTAAGTCGGTATTTGGTATCGCAGAAAAGGTGTATATTGAAAGCGGAGCATTTTCGTTTGAATTATACAGTGATAATGATAAGTTTACTGTTCCCATACCCAAATATGATGGATTTACACCTGTTAATGGCACAAGACTTACATTGCAGATGCCAGCACGTACAGTAATGGAAATATATCACAGTATGGCAAAACAGTATATGGAAGAAAACGCTGTATTAAATCAAAATCCGATCTTGTTTTTAAATAAGCTGACACATTTGAAAATGTACATAGATAAAACAAACAGATATCTTGAGTTTCATGTGCAAAGGAAAACGCAGGAGCAGTTAGAGGACAATATTGCATTTGAAGATGATGTAATTGTTTCTGTGGATATGAAAGACCGTGACAACGGAAGAGATAAGGCAGAGAGTAGAAAAATTGTGTGCAGGAGGTATACGCAGCCTATTATCTATGGGGAAAAAGAATGTAAATCAAGATATGAAGAGAATGCTCCTTTTGTAGAAAAACGGCATAATTTGATTGCGCTGTTTCCGTCAGTGTCGGATTTGGATGAGTTAGGGGATTATAAGGGATTATTGTATTCGTTTCTGCCTACACAGGTTTCGCTGACAGTGCCGATTGTTTTACATGTGCCATTTAAACTGGACGGCTCCCGGGAGTTTGTTGATCCGCAGAATGGGAATGAATGGTTTCAGTTTACAATTGAACATTTAAGGCAATTTTTGAAAAAAGTATATGTGCATTTGGCTTCAATTGTTAAGCAGGATATTATCACATATATTCCTGACAGGAATATGTACTTTTTTGAGAAAAATAATGAAAAAATATCATGCCTTCAGAAAGATGGACTGAAAGGTGATGCAATATGTTTAGAAAAGGTGTTCTATACAGCGGATGGCAGTTTTGAAAATGCTGAAAATATTGCTGCCTTTGCAATAAAAATAGAGAATCCGCAGGAGGTCTTTGCATTTTTAGACAAGAAGCGCAAGCTGTTTATTCCAAATACATCAAATACATCTGTTAATATGAAAAAGTATGGGGTACAGGTTATTTCCGATGTACCAGAACGATTGTTTTTGAAGGGATTGGAGAACGAAACACAGTTTGAAGGCATAGCAAAGATTTTGGATAGTATTGGAAAAGAATTAGACTATGTAGAACTAATTGAAAAAAACTGTCCAATAAAACTGACAAAGACCCATTTGATTGTTGTAAGTCGGCATACAATTTATGAAGCATTCGGCAAATATACAAGGCAATGTATTTCCAAGCGGAAATTACCAGAACTGATATTTTCGGATGATTTACCGCATATGGAAGAACAGCTTGAGAAAAAGATTCAGGAAGATATCGAGTCTGCAAATTTAGAAGAGTGTTTTGAAGCATATTTAATGAAAACGAACTATAGGTTTCATGTTTTGGAAGAAGTTGAGAAAAATTTTATAATTGCAGGTAAAAATGGAATTATAGTCGCTCAAAGTTCACCAATAGGTTCATTGGCTTCTATGGTAGAAGCATATGATCCAAATAAGACGTTTACGGCTGCATTATATATGCGTCAGGCATCGGACTGTCTGAATAAGGCGGACGAATCAATGAGTAATACGGAATATTTGAAGTTATTAAGAGATGTTCGAAACGGATTAAAAAAAGCTTTTGGTACTCGTATGTATAACAATTATATTGAAATTATCAATAAGGCGGGTGCAGATAAAAAACGCTTTTTAAAGGAACTGCTGCAAAATGCGGATGACTGTAGATATCCGGAAGGAGCAAGTCCTGAATTTGAACTGAAAGTTGACAATGACAAAATTGTAGTTTCCTATAATGAATGTGGATTCACGAAACAGAATGTCCGCGCTATCACAGCCATCGGTGAATCCACTAAGAAATTATTACTGGATGGCACAGACTATTCGATTGGCGAAAAGGGTGTCGGCTTTAAGTCTGTTTTTGGCATCGCTCAGTCAGTAGAGATTCACAGTAATGGATTTGATTTTAAACTCACTGATAAAACGCCGACAATTCCCGACAAATGCGCTGCTTTGGAGAACGGCGAAAGCAAAGGAACAACGCTCGTTTTTACAATGAAAGAAGATGCGGAAGAAGATATTAGACAAGTTCTGACAAAAGATAAGATTTTTAGCCTTTGTCTGTGTTTAAGAAATTTGAAGACAATAAAAATACAGGAGACAAAAATTTGTATTTCGGATTCTGAAACAGAGCGGATTATTTCAGTTAATGGTAAAGAGTATCATTTTGAAAAGTTTGCATATAGTTTTGAAGTGAATGACCAGGCAGCTATTGAGGAACGCTCCTCAAACAAACGGCAAGTAAGCGGTAGACAAAGTATTTTTTTCTACATTCCAGGACATAAGTCAGAGAAGTGTTTTCTTTATGCAGGTCTTCCTACTGAGGTGGAATGCAGGATTCCGTTAATTGTGGATGCTCCGTTTGAACTGACTACTTCGCGGGATAATGTAGTATGCTGCCGCTGGAATAAATTTGTCAGAGACGCAGTTTATGAAGGTCTTTTTCAAATGATGGAAGAAAAGAAAAAGGAGCTTAGGATTGATGTGTTAAAATTTGTAAGCTTTCATAAACAAAATAATAGTGTGTCTTATCAAACCTTTTCTGAGTCTTATCTGAATGATTTTAATTGGTCTGATAGGCTCAAGGAAGCCCGTCTTATGCCGGTATTAAATTCGGAAAAATTTGTGTCAATAGAACAACAAGGGAAGTGTTTGATTATACCAGAGCTAAGTGCGTTTATTTCCGAAAAAATAGACATAGCGGATCAGTATGATGGGACAATAATAGATACTTACAAAAAGAGCTGGTATAATCTACTGCTTGAATGGATTGGATGCCGAAAAAGTCAGGTTACAGAAGACTTAGACTGCATTTGGAATGCAGCTGAAAGTATGATTACTGATGAAAAGTTCCGAGAAAAATTATATGGGTATTTTAAGCAGTTGGAGATACAAACCCAAATAGAAAATCAAAGACTGTATGGTCAAGTGAAAGAATTGCCAATTTTTCCTGTTAGGATTGTAAATGGTGTAAAATATAGTTCATTTAACAAAGATTTTTATACGCATAACAGTAAAATTTCAGATGAAAATTTCTTTATACTGGAAACCAAAATTATGGAATATAAATTGGCAGAGAGCATTACCGGAGAACGAGTGAATGAATTGACACAGGATGTATATGATGCCCTCTATCGAAAAAATTTGACTGCGTACATAAAATCGGATAAAACAGATAAAGAAAAGGCATTTTATGTTTTAAATGAATTTAAAAATAATTGGGATAGTTTTCAACGCTGTCGGGGAGAGTTAAAAGGAATGATTAAAGATATTCCTATGGAATTTCTGTCCGGAGATTATCATACAGGGAATAAGTTTGTTAACAAAAAGGGATTAAAGTTTTCAGGTGAAACAATAAAAATGATGGTTGTTTCCGAGTCGTTTAGTGATTTGGCAGAGTATTTGGGCTGCAAAGATATATTGGAAATTCATGATGGTGATATTGATTTGGAGTTAGAAAGCATTTCAGATGAAGACATAGAGGATTTCCAAAGTGAATTTATGCATGGTGTAAAGATTTTGGAATATTTTGTCGATGAGGGTATCATTTTGGAGGAACAGATAGAAAAATATAACTTACAATGGTGCATCGTAGATGATTCAGATAATGACGAAGACGAAGATTTTCCCGGAAAATCTGTTGTCAATTTGCAAAGACTTAAGGAACAGATTCATAGTCAATTCCAGTCCAATCCGAATCCGATAGAAGAGGAACAAATAACCGTTCGTAAACCAAAGTATTCAATTGATGAAGAGAAACGGAATTATACGAATGCAATGTATCCCAGTGAAGTTAATGTTCATAAATATTTCTGCCAAATGTGTGGGAATCGATTTCTCGAAAAGTATATAGAAAGAAACGGCGTGCAAAAAAATCCACAATATGGATGGAAACAGATGTATTTGAGTCTCTGCCTTGAATGTAGTAAAGATTATACTTTGTTGAGAAATAATGATACTGTTTGGGAACCGTTTATTAAATATACGTACTGCGGACATTGAGGATAAAGAAACAGTGAAAATCCCAATTGGCAATAAGGACTTGATTTTCACAGCAGTTCATCTTGCTGAGATTCAGACTGTCCTTGAATTGGAAAATGAAAAGAATTAGGAAGGAATCATTTATGAGTGAATTAATGCGGCTTGACGAGGAATACAGAAGCTGGATGCGGGAACTCGGAAGCAGATACAAAACAAGTCAAATTAAGGCTTCCATTCGTGTGAATAACGAGATGCTGATGTATTACTGGTCAGTAGGAAAGGATATTACGGAAAGGCATGCCGACAGTAGGTGGGGCAATAAATTTTTCCAAAATATGAGTATGGATATGGCCGACATGATTCCGAACGTAAAAGGATTTTCCCCAACCAATCTGCGTTATATGATGCGGTTTTACGGTCTTTTTCAGGATATCTCAATTGTTCCCCAAGTTGAGGAACAATTGATGGAAAAGAATGGAAATCAAATCATTCCCCAAGTTGGGGAACGATTTGAGATGGCGTCAAATAAAGTCTTTATGATTCCGTGGGGACATATAAAGCTGTTGATTGATAAATGCCATGATAATTTGGAAAAATTTAACTTCTATGTCGATAAGGTTATTGAGAATAATTGGTCACGAGCTGTTTTGCTTAACTTTTTGGACACAGATTTATATGAGCGTCAGGGAAAGGCAATTACCAATTTTCAATATACATTACCAAAAGAAACAGGTGATTTGGCGCAGGAGATAACAAAGGATCCCTATAATTTTGATTTTGTGGCAATCCGTCAGGGATATGATGAAAAAGAACTGAAAGATGCACTGATGGATAATGTGCAGAATTTTTTGATGGAGCTTGGAACGGGATTTTCATTTGTGGGAAGAGAATATCGGTTACAGGTAGGAAATACAGAACAGTATGTGGATATGCTGTTCTACAATATAAAGCGTCATTGTTACGTAGTTGTGGAAGTAAAGGTGGTAGAATTTGAACCGGGATTTATTTCACAGACAGCCACGTATGTGTCTGCGGTAAATCATACGCTCAAGGGAAAAGGGGATACGCAGACGATCGGTATTCTGATCTGCAAAACGAAAGACAATGTATTAGCGAAATATGCAGTGGAAACATCCACAGAACCAATAGGGATATCGGAGTATGAATTAAATGCGCTAATGCCCAAGGATTTTAAAGGAACATTGCCTACAATAGAAGAATTGGAACAGGGACTGAGTGAAGATATTGCAAATCGGTAAAGACTTCCTGATGAGGAGCTTGGAAAAGTGGAAATTTTTTTAGTCCTTACTTGACAGAAGAACAGGCGATCAGCAAGTGGGAGACAGGAAAGGCAAATCCCGACATCATGCTGCTGCCAAAACTCGCAGAATATTTTGGGGTGACGCTCGATCACTTATTCTTCGTCAATGAGGCGGATCATCTGTTGTCTGAGGATTCCGCGCGGGAGCTGCAGCACAACGCGGACTGGTGGGCGGGCATCTCGGAGGAGGATCTCAAGACGACTGCGCTCCCCAACTACGGCCTTTTCACGCCGACGGAGGAAACGCTCTGCCTGTTTGGCGATGTGCGGGGAAAGAACGTGCTGGAACTTGGGTGCGGCAGAGGGGAATCGCTTGTCTGGATGAAACAGCGGGGCGCCGCGGAAGTGTGGGGGCTCGACATCTCCGCTGAGCAGATCCGGCGCGCCAGGCGCCTGATGGCTGACACCGGGACAGACGCCAGGCTGTTCACGTCGCCCATGGAACTCAATCCGGGAATGCCGCAGAGATATTTTGATTTCGTATTCGCGATCTACAGCATCGGCTGGTCTATGGATCTGGACAAGACCATCCTGCAGATCTCCGAGTACCTGAAACCCGGCGGCCGCCTGGTGTTCGCATGGGACAATCCGCTCATGCAGTGCATCAGCGCGCGCGACGGACAGTACATCCTTTCGCGGTCCTATGTAGCCGAGCAGGATATCCTGTTCTCGAACAATGACGACGACTTCTGTCTGCACAACTGGAAGCTCTCTACCTACTTAAACTGCCTGGCAGATCACGGCTTTGTGATCGAACGGCTGGTGGAGGAATCCGCCTATGACGAGAAGGACGCCGACGTGTTCACGGAGGGAAGTTTCTACTCTGCCCACAGAGCGCGTCTGCTGAATCCCTCCTTCATCGTCAAAGCGCGCAAATCATAGATCCCTGCGCAGGATCTTTTCCAACGCTTTTCCCTTTGCGAGCTCGTCGACCAGCTTGTCGAGGTATCGGATCTCCTGCATCAGCGGCTCCTCGATCTCCTCCACGCGCACGCCGCACACCACCCCTTTGATCCGTCTCCTGTCCGGGTTCGGGCAGGGCGCATTCCGAAAAAAATCCCCGTAGGGGACGGAATTCCGGACTGCGCCCTCGATCTGCTCCTCGCTGTAGCCGGTGAGCCAGCAGATGATCTCATTGACTTCGCCCTGTGTCCGCCCTTTTTTCTCCGCCTTGGCTACCAATAGCGGATAGATCCTGCCAAAACTCATCGCGTATACTTTTTCATGATCCATAACTGTATTCTCCTCGTGTATATCCTGAAAGGTTCACTGCTGCCGCCCCCATTATAACACACCAGCCATTTTGATGAAATACGCAAAATAATAAAGATCAGTCAGCAGCCTGAAGAACCACATCCCCCTCAGAGATCCCCTTCACGATTTCTATGTGGATCCCATCGCAAAAACCTGTCGTCACCTTTTTTTCAACGACAGTACCATTCCGTCTGCGCATTTTAACGTACAGGCGCTCTCCGTCGGTGAAAACCGCCCGCTTTGGCACACAGAGCACCCGCTTTGTCTCGTCTGTCAGAAACGTCACCTCGCCTGTCATTCCCCCGCCAAGACCTGCCGTATCTCCCTGTATCACCACTTTGACAGTATAGGCATCGCCCTCACTGTCGCTTTTTGAGGCGAAGCTGTCCGTGATCCTGCCCTCATATACTTTGTCCGAATATTCCGGAAACGAGATATTGACAGCCCTCCCCTGGTCGACTGCAAGGTATTCCTCCCCGCGCAGTGTGACCGTCATCGACGCGTTCTCCTGGTCATACAATGTGACAAGCGTGTCATTTTTTTCCAGCGTGTCCCCCGCCTCCACCCGGACAGCCGCCAGGACGCCGCTGTGCTCGGACAGCACACAGTTTCTCACGATACAGGCGTCGAACAGCCGGATATCCCTCAGTGCGGACTGATAGCGCTCCTCCGCCTCCTGCAGCGCATTGTCAAGACTGGCAGTCTGGATCTCGTACCATTCTGACGCCATTTCGGAACCGTAGATCTCTGCATCCCGCTCCATCCCCGCTGCCAGCTTCTCCTTCTCGAGCTCCTGCACGATCTGATGATAAGCGCGGGTCGCTTCGCTGACCTCGTACAAAAGCGAGTCGTTTTTCTCCGTGAGACTTTCGATCTGTCCGCTCAGCTGATCCACCATATCCTGCGCAGTCTCCCTCGTATTCTCGTACACCGTATAATAATATGCGTTTTTGTAGCGCTCGCTGTAGTTCTCGTCCACGGCAGCCTGCGCGTCCTTCAGATATTTTTGTGCTTTTTCAAGCTCCTGCTGCAGCCGCACAAGCTCCAGCAGGTTTTCGTTGACCTGATCCTGCCTGCGGTCGACAGCCTCCTTTGCCTCGTCTGCCCTTTTCCTGAGCGCGTCACATTTGCTGCTGTAGACTACCCCCGCATATCTTCCGCCCATCACCTCGTTGTCATATCCCTGCGACGCCTGCAGGCGCAGCTCCTTCTGCCTTGCCCTGAGCAGTTCGCACTCCCTGTTCGTCTCAAGTATTTTTCTCTGCAGTGCGCTCCTGGCGCGCTGCGCGCTGTCGGCTGTAACGCGAAAGAGCGCGGTGCCCTTCTGTACCTGCTGCCCGGCGCTGACAAGCACCTCGTCCACCTGCAGCGCCGCTGCTGGCTTATCCGCCTCCGTGTCCGGGCCTAGGTCACTTTTATCCAATCCGCTTTTATCCAGATCAAATATCTGACTTGTCACGCTGACCGACAGGGGCGCCGTCCTTGTGATCCCCGCTGTCAGTGTACGGTATGCTGCTGTGACGTCATGATATGCCATGTCGTCTGCATCCGTGATCCTTGTCCTGTTTCTGATGACACCGAACAGCACCGCGGACACGGTGATCCCTATCCCGGCAGCGATCGCGGCTGTCATGGTAAACTGTGATCTTTTCATTGTGAATCCTCTCTCCCGCCTTCCCCGCTCGGACTGTCCGCATCTTCGTCTGTCACCAGAGTCAACAGCTTTTCCGCGTCGACAAGCCTGTCGCCCTCCCTGTATCCTACCGCTGCCACCATCCCGCTCTCTGCTGCATAGAGTGTCCCGTCTCCCACAAACCGGTCGAAGTCCCCGAGCCTGCGCGCTGCCTGCTCCAGGTCGGACTGTGCGCTTCGCACCGCCCTCTCCTTTTCTTTTACAATGCTTTCATATCTGGCACCTGCACTCTCGCCCTCCGCCTCGGCCCTGCTGCGCGCCTGCTCTGCCGCCAGCAGCTTTCGCTCTAACAATTGCTGGTCCTGCAGTATCTCTTTTTGCAGGGCGTATATCTTTTCCGTCTTTTCCGTGATCTGCCGGCTGGAATCCTCGAGCTGTCCGAGAAATGCTTCGTATGACTCCCTTGCCGCCTGAAAGTCCCGGGCGGCATCGACCTGGCTGGTCACAAAGCGCTCCCTGGCTTTCTCCATCTGCTGTTTTGCCCTGTCGTACGCCCGCGTTATCTCCGCTCTCCGGCGCTGGTGATCATCGTCTGTCAGCGCGGTCTGCAGCTGGTAGATCTCCGTCAAAAGCGTCTCGATCTCAAGGAGCTTTGCCACCTTCCCGGTGTTTAGCTCCGCGAGCGCATTGTCGTAAACGGTCTGGGCGAGCGCTGTGTCAAGCAGGGCTTCATTGTGGGAAAGCCCCGCCGAGAGCACCTCGATGTGATAGTCGGTCTGCGCCTTCATCAGTGTCCTGTGCGCGTCGGTCTGCGCGCGGGTCAGCATCTTTCTGACATTCGCCGCACTATCCTGTGAAAAGCGGCACACCGTATCACCGGCATTGATATGCTGTCCCGCCGCCACACAAATTTCCTCGATCGTCAGATACGCGCCGTCCGTTCCGGCAAAAATGTCCTGACCGCCGATGTCCAGGCCGTACATCGGATGCGCCTGCCCGCCCTGTCGGGTCTGATACGCGCCGGCACTGCACTGTACCGTGTCATCGCGCGCAGCATCTCCAAATGTCACTGTGGCTGTCAGACCGGGATCGACCGCGCCGGCACCGTCCCCTGGAGATATGATCACCAGACTGCACACCGCCGTCCCGATGCCGGGTACCACCACAGGCTGGATCGCTGTGACTACACCGTCAATGCTGCCATATCCTTCGATCGTCACGGCTGCCGCCGCCCCCACAGAAAGCTGCTCCGCGTCCGTCTCTGGCAAAGTGACGGACACGAACTGCTCCCCTGGATCACTGTATGCCAGGATCAGACCACCGCCGGCGATCTCCTGTCCTGCCTCCGCGTATATCTTTGCGACCGTTCCAGCCCGCTCTGTATACAGATAACCGTCCCCGACGCTCTCCTCAAACAATTCCCTGCTGCTGACCGCCTCATCCCTTGCCTCCTTTTGCTGCTCAAGCTCCTCGGCAAGGGTGATCAGGAAGACGTCATGATCGCTCTTTGCGGTCTGTCCCTTCGCCACGGTCAGTTCGTACAACGCCTCTGCCTGAATGCTGCCCTTCTGCTGCGCGATCTGCGCATCCGTAAGACGCTGTTTTGCCTGCTCATACTGGTTCAGCAGTTTTTGGAGTTTCAGCTCCGCTCCCTCGATCTCCCGCTGATACGCCTGTTTTGCCTGCTCGTACTCCTGTTTTGCCTCAGCCGCCTCCTCCTGCAGCAGCGCGATCGACTGGAGGATCCACTGGCGGTCGCTCTGCACCTGATCTTTGTTCCCGGACAGCCGGCTGAGCTCCTCCTGTGTCACTGCGTAATACTTGCTGCGCTGCGTGCACAGGTCATACGCATCCTCGTAGGCTTTTTTCAGCGCCTCGATCTGATAATCCTCACGGAATGTATCGTTCTCCACCGCACGATAGTACGCGCTGTACGCTTCCTGTGCCCTCTCACAGTCCTGCTCTGCCTTTGCGAGCTGCATTGCGAGCCGTGTCAGCGCATCCTGGTAGACCTGCGGTGCGTGCTCCGCCTCGAGCACTGCTGTATCATATGTATATTTTGCCTGTATTTTTTCCTCCCCCGCCGAGATCACCCTGTTCCGATACGCCAGGTCCGTGCGCTGAACCGCTCTCTCGAGCTCCGCGCGCGCTTTTTGGATGCTCTCGTCCGTAAACTTTATAAACGGCTCCCCCGCCGCCGCGGTGTCTCCCGCCGAGAGGTACACGTCCTCCACACAGAGTCGGGTGTCCTCCGGAAAATCGATGGCGAAGGTCACTGTATCCGCTCCGATCTTTGTCACCCCTGTCGCTGTGATGATGCCTTCCCCTTCGCCGGCAGCGATCTCCATGTCCGCATCTTCTGAGCGGATCTTCTGTCGATCTTTCCGCATCACCCCAAAATATCCCAGACCTCCCGCCGTCAGCATGACAGCCAGTGCTGCTATCCCTGTCCTTCTCCAATAACGTTTCCTGTCTCTTCTCATTTTGCGCTCACCTCACAAATCCCGATGATTTTATCTTTTCCAATGCTGCCTTTTTTATGAATCGAGATCAAAGAATGGACAGGAGTGAGATATTTTTTTGTGTTATTTTTTACATTTGGACAATCTGCTCGCTTTTTTCTGTTATAATCGCAGATACAGACGTCTGAATACACTCAGGAACTGTTCAGAAATAACCTGCACAGTTCCTCAGGAGAATGATATATGGAGAAAAAGACCTCTTTTTTGCCGGAGCTCCAAAAAGCTTCCGGTTCTTTTGACTACCCTTTGACCAACGACTATATGTTCCGCTCCCTGTGCCAGAAGAACAACAAGGCGCTGAAAGGACTGATCAGCGCGCTGCTCCAGATCCCGCCAGAACAGATCCACGCTGTCGTCATCTTGAATCCGATCATTGTGGGCGAGGCATGTGCGGACAAGGAGTTCCGTCTCGACGTGCGCGTCGAACTGAATGGAAATGCCATTGTGAACATAGAAATGCAGGTAGCCGATCTGCACGACTGGCCGGAGCGTTCCATAAGCTACCTGTGCCGTGTATTTGACAGTCTTTCCCACGGTAACACGTACGCCGCTGTCAGATCGGCAGTACACATCAGCATACTTGACTTCACTTTATTTTCAGATAATCCGTCCTTCTATTCGCGCAACAAATTGATGGATGAAAAAAATCATCACGTTTACAGTGGAAAATTTGCCCTGAATGTGTTAGATTTAAATCGAGCAGATCTGGCAACGGACGAGGACAGAATGTGGAAGTTAGACCACTGGGCTCGTCTGTTCAAAGCAAGTACGTGGGAGGAGATTAAAATGATCGCAACAGATAATGAATATCTGCAGGAAGCATCGAATACCCTGTTTGACCTCAATGCCGATTTCAATGTCAGGGAGCGCTGCCGTAACCGCGAGGAATATTACAATGTTCTCAGAACATTTGAGAGCGAGATCGATCTCATGAAAGAGGAACTGGCCCAGTCGAAAAATGAACTCGTTCTCTCTAAAAACGAACTGGCTCAAAAAGATTTGGAGATTCAAAAACTGCAGGCGGAGCTTGCCCGCATGAGATCCGGTCAGAACGCTTATCGGGCAGGAGGCTACCCATTAATTGAGTAGCCGACCTCCCACACCACTGTACGTACCGTTTGGTATACGGCGGTTCAATAGTTTTCACGCAACTTTCAGATAATAGTCAAGCATGGATATATAACCCGCCCTGCGGCGCGCCTTCCTCCGTTTTCTCGAAGAATCCGTTCTGCAATACTCCTGCGTTCAGGTATTTGTGCATCAGCGATACTACACGTCCGTCCTTGATTGTCCGTGACAGCACTGGCAGGGCAGAAGTCCATCCACCTACATCCCATCAATCCCGCCTTTGCCTTTGTTTGATTTTACTTTCTCATATGCCTTGTTTAAGTTGTCTTTCCGTAAAATCAGTTCCAGTAGACTGTCCGTCCAAAAGTCCGTGATGATGTCGTTGTTTTCAGTAATCCGCTGATAGACGGACACTTCTGCATACTCTTTCTGTTCCGCAGGTACCATTTGCAGATAGTCTTCCATATGAAGTTGTCTGTCCTTAAACCCATCTTTGGTTACATTCATTTACTCACATCTCCTAAAGTTCAGCCCTTCCCACCACATTTGCAACCGTAGTGGTACTATGGACTCTGCTGACTTCTCGTGGTAAATCCTGTTTCAACCGATTCCACCTCACGATGGACACCCCTGGCTTCGGCTGTATCCTTCCCACTGCCGGGCGGATTGGGGACTTTCACCCGTTAGGACGTGTGCCCACCGGGCACACAAAGCAACTGCCTGTGCATTGTCAGCACAGGCAGCCACAATCCGGATCCTGTCAGACAGACACGCGCTGACGCACATACTTCGGGGCTGCACCGAACTTTTTCTTGAATGCGCGGCTGAGATGAAACTCATCATAAAATCCAAAGTTGACAGCGGTTTCCCTCAGTGTGAGTTCCGCGTTGTTCTGCAGTGCCTGATACACCATATCCAGCTTCTGTTCCATCTGCCACGCGTAGAAGGTTTTGCCGTACACGGTCTTGAACCGCTTATTCAGGGTTTTTTCGCTGACGTAAAATCTCCGGGCAATATCCGAGACGGAATAAAAAACTTCGGGACTTGACTGCAGAAACTGTGCGATCTTGTTGACGAAGGCAAAATGCTGTGTGTTGACCGCTGCCGCCGACTCCTGCTCGCAGATCTCGCACAGCAGCAGATCGAACAGGCATGAAAGTCTGTTCGATCTATGGATCGTGTCCCGCCAGCAGACTGCGATCATCTCGGAAAAATATTTGCTGACTTCAATAGTGCTGCCGCAGTGTATGACCGTCGGCAGCACAACAGAATTTTCCTCTGTCCTGGCAGCTTCTGGCAGCTCCACTGCATGATCTCCGGGGACATCCTCCACATGCAGATACATGTTGCGCGAATTGGGACTGCACAGCTTTGTCCCGTAATGATGCAGCTGCGCAGGCAGGATTACCACGTCGCCCTTTTGGATCGGGTATGTTTCGCTGCGGACGTCATGTTCCAGCGTGATCTCCCATTCCCCTTCGAGGATATACAGAAAATCATGCTGCTTCATGACACGGTTCGGATGCAGTATGGGATTGACATATGTATTGTAGTTTGCCTCCACGATCCTGCGCTGTGCAGACAGTTCAAACGCGTACTCCATAATCGTCTCCTTCGACCTTTACAGACAGTTTTTTCTTTTACCCGGAACTCGAGCGTGGGAATGGCCTTCTCCTCTACTCGCGCGCCGGGCACCGTCAGCTTTTGCTGACATTCTCCCGCTGCACGGGTCTGTGCATTCGAGTAGGGGAATGGCCTTCTCCTCTACTCGCGCGCCGGGCACCCGTCAGCTTTTGCTGACATTCTTCCTCTGCGTGCCCGTGTGCATAAAAAACTGCCCAAAAATAGCATTGCGGCTTGCGCAGGATATTTCTGAACAGTCATTAAGCTCTTATTCATTTTGTATTGTATCCTGCATGAACTGAATCTATCATACCACATGTCATGCCGGAATGTAAGGGCAAAGTGCTGCAATATCAGATCCGCGTCCAGACCTGCATTTCCCCCTCGCCCCTGTTCGCCCACGCATAGTAGGGGATCCAGGTCAGGGAGACGGGCTCGTACGCTGTCTTTGTGTGTGCAAAGTACAGCTTTTGGCACTGCACCTTTTGCTGCCGCCAGCCCTGCGCCCTTATGGTGGTCACAGACTCCCCGGCGATCTGCTGCTCCTGCGTCTCGAACCGGGCATTCCCATCCATTTTCAGCAGATGCAGATCCTTCCCGTTGTCCGCCTCCTCCAGGCAGTACACGATCGGTCCCCGCTGTACAGCCGCCTTTCCGATCGTCTCGCGCACTCTCGAGTCCGCCTCGATCACCTGTACTTCCATAGGGAACTCGATCTGTATGGTATCTGACGCCCACGTTCTGGTGATATACAGATAGCCATTCTTTTCCTCCCTGCTGGCGCTGTCTGCATCGTCAATGCCTGTGATCCTGTACTCCGCGCACCAGTCCGGTATGCGCAGCGCGATCGTGAAAGTCTCCGGCGCCCCGCATTCCACCCTGATGCTGACGTTGCCGTCCCAGGGGAAACCAGACTGAATCTCAATCTTTGCCGTGCCGGACTGCAGCTGCCTCTCCATGCGGACGCCCATATACAGGTGGACAAACACGGTGTCGTCCGTCTCCGTAAACACATACGATCCGATGGAACTGATCAGCCTGGCAAGATTGGGCGGACAGCAGGCACAGCCAAACCACTTCTGCCGAACCGGTTTCACGTGTTCTTTCCGGCTGTCCTTATGGCATGCCTCCGGAACCACTTCCAGCGGATTCACGTAGAAAAAGCTAGTTCCCTCCAGTCCCATGCCGCCCAGGACTATGTTGTAGAGCTCGCGCTCCATGACATCCGCATACTTCGAGTCCGGACGCATCCGCAGCATTCTCTGCGCGAAGAAGATCATTCCGATAGATGCGCATGTCTCCGCATACGCCGTGTCATTAGGCAGATCGTAGGCAAAGGAAAACGCCTCGCCGATGTGTGTGCCGCCGATCCCGCCGGTGATGTACATCTTCGTCCGCGTGATATCGTCCCAGAGCTGCTCGCAAGCCGTCCGCAGCGCCTCGTCCGATGTGAGTCTCGCAAAGTCCGCCATTCCCGAATAGAGATAAACCGCCCTCACCGCATGTCCCGTCGCCTCGGACTGCTCCCGCACCGGGAGGTGTGCCTGATGGTACTGATAGCGAAGTTCTCCCTGCTGGTCCGCGCTCACCGGATGCTCCGTGTCAAAGTAATACGGTCTTTTGCCCCTCTCATTGACAAAGTACAATCCCAGATCCCGGTACTTCTCCTCCCCCGTCACCTCATACAGCTTTGCCAGCGCCATCTCCGCGATCTCATGTCCCGGATATCCGCGCAGCCTGCCCTCCTCAGAACCGATGTGCGCCGCAACACAGTCCGCATACCGGCACGCCGCCTCCAATAGCCTGTTCTTTCCCGTGGCGCGGTAGTACGCCACTGCCCCCTCGATCAGGTGCCCCAGGCAGTACAGCTCATGGTGGTCGCGCAGGTTGGTGAAGCGCTTGCTGATATCGTTGATGATGTAAAATGTGTCCAGGTAACCGTCCGGCTGCTGGGCGCGGCACACGATCCCGATCGCCTCGTCAGCGGTTGCCTCCAGTTCCGGATCCGGGTACTGTTCAAGGATATACGCCACCGCCTCGATCCATTTCGCAAAGTCACTGTCCTGAAATACAAAGCCGTAAAACTTCTGTTCCGGCTTCCCGGGATCCTCCGGCCAGACGCAGAAACCGTTGGTCGTGTAGACCGGCTGTACATAATCCGACTCCTGCTCGCGCTTCTGGTTGATCGCGCCAGCCACCTTGAAATTGTGCATACAGTAGCTGGGCTGTGCATCTGCAACCCTGTCGTTGAGCGCCTCCCACTGGTACGGGATCACGGTGTCGCGCACCAGCCCGATCTCCTTCTTCCAGAAAGCATCCGTGACCTGAACCCTGTCCAGGCCGACTCCGTTTGAAAAATTTTTACCCTCCATCACGCAAACCCCTTCCTTTCGCAGTTGTTATTTTCTAAAATGATACCTGCTGCGCGCCATTTTGGGAATTGATAAAAAGGGCAAGTCCATGTACGATATGGTAAGATCCTGATCAGGAAAGAACAAAGGCATCACTGCATTCCCCCATATCAACCACCTTCGCCGCCGGATGATCTGCCAGTATCTTTCCGACGCCTCTGTGCGTGACCAGGATCACGGATTCATCAAATTTTTCATCTGCAGCCAGGCAAATCACACACTGCGCAGCTGATCACAGCCTGCCTCCGGCACATAGCAGAACAGGCAGAACAAGCCCTCCTCCTGCCGGATCTCCATATCGCCGCCGTACTTTCTTGCGATCTCCTGTATGCTGCGCAGGCCGTATCCGTGGTTGACGCTATCCTGCTTCGTCGTCTCCGGCAGACCGCCCGCCAGCTGTCCCGCAAAGGGATTGCGGACCTCGACGGACAGGATCCCCTTCGCCGCACGCGCGCACAGATCGATCCGCTTACCGTCCGAATCGAGCGCCGCGCACGCCTCGATCGCATTGTCGAGCGCATTGGCAAACAGCGCGCAGAGATCCGGTTTTTCGAAAGGCAGTTCCTTGGGAATGTCCACCTTCGCATAAAAAGCGATCCCCCGCTGGCGCATCACGCTCTCCTTCGCCGTCAGCACGGCGTTCACCGTGGCATCACCCGAGTAGGACAGCACCTTCTCGAGCGCAGGGTTCTCGATCATTTTCCGGATATAGCTGTCCTTTTCCTCCGCCGGGAGGGACAGCAGCACCTGCAGATGATTCGCCAGGTCATGCCTGATCCTGCGGATCTCAAACTGCTGCTGTTCCATTGCCTCGTAATATTTTCTGTTGTGCTGCGCCAGCGCATTTTCCCGCTCCAGCAGCTGCTGCCTGTTGAGCGTGAGCATCACCCACAGATTCCCCACAAAAGAAACTACTACCACCAGGAGCAGCACCGTACTCATCGGTATATAGTCTATATTTATGCGCAGAATATTCATGCGCCGATCCTGATAGAGCAGGATCAGCGCACACATGATCCCCATCGGCGGAATGCACAGCATCAGCAGCAGTCTCCACAGCGGCGGTGATAGCTCGAAATCCCGCCCCGGACGGTAATGGCGGACTCCCATGTACAGCAGGATCACCGCCAGCGCGCGATACCCAAAGTAATACACCCCGTACTCTTCCGTCACATTGTGCAGAAAATACCAGACACAGTTGTCAAACAATGCGTTCAGCGCGAACATCACGCTGGCGAGCATCACGCCGACTGTCAGCCGTTTCAGCCGCGAACCGCGGCACGCATTCCAGACACCGATCAGGAAAAACAGCAGCGTCGGCGGAAAATTGTCCGGGTCTCCCATAAAGATGACCATGTAGACCAGCAGCCAGCAGCTGACCAGCAAAAGCAGGCGCCGCCACCAGCCCTTTCGGATCTCGATCAGGCACGACACCATCGCGTAGAAGATCACTCCCACGCCCAACTCCGCCAATAAGATAAAAACACGAAACATATCGATCTGTCCCCTTTTGTCACACTTTTCCATGCAGCATATTCCCGCTACATCAGCATCGCCCTCGCAAGGCTCTTCACCGCCTCCTCCTTCAGTGCCCTGCTGACGGGCAGCCTCCTCCCCGCGACTGCCACGTGGTCTGTCCCGATCTGTGACACCTGCTGCGGGTTCACGAGATAGCGCTGGTGGATCCGGACGAACCGCCCCGCAAGCGCCTGCTCAACCTCGTCGAGCTTCGCATAATAAGAATACTCCTTCCCGCCGCACACACAGACCACTTTTCGCTTGTCACTATAAAAAAAGTCGATCGAACTGAGCGGAAAGCGAAACGTCCCCTCCGCATTTTTCATCAGATACATCTCGTTTCTCCTTTGATCCAGCTGTGTGCGCACACGCCTGACCACCTCCAGAAGGCGCTCCGCGTTCGCCGGCTTCATGATATAATCCAGGGCATTGACCTTGTAGCCGTCAAACACATAGTCGGCATACCCGGTCACAAAGACGATGATGATCTCCGCGTCAAATCTTCGGATCGCCTCCGCCGCCGCCATACCGTTGAGCCCTGCCATCTCCACATCGAGAAACAAAAGATCGATCTCCCCGGGGTGGTTCTCCAGCCAGCGCACCGCCCCCGCCCCGGTCGAAAACTCGTACACGATCTTTTCTGCCTCCTCCATCAATATCTTTTCAAGCTGCAGACGCAGTGCATCCCTAGCGTCCACAGAATCGTCACAGATCGCTATCCGCAGCATACTCTCCACCACTCCCCATCACAAATTTTTATCCGCACTTCCAATATCTTTATTGTACCACGTTTTTGAGTCCTGCGTCAGAAACGTTTTGCAATTTTTTACATGAGCCCTGCAAAACGTTACAAAATTTTCACGCAGCTGCAAAACGTTACATCGGGCGCGCCAAAAATTACACGGCAGATTCCGCGATCCCCCGGCTGTGCTATGCTTATTTCAGAAAACAAAAACAGGACACCCGCGATGCCTGTCTGACCGGATTAACGAATTAAATCAAAAAACGAAAACAGGTATCAAACAAGGTGTGCATGATCAGAATGGAGGTTTACTTATGTTATATGTCAAGAATCTGCGCAAATCTTATCAGTCAGGAAACAAGTCCTACTCCGTGTTGAAGGGCATCGACCTGTCCGTTGCCAGCCAGGAGTTTGTCGCTGTGATGGGTCCTTCCGGTTCCGGCAAGAGCACGCTGCTCAACTGCATATCGTGCTATATCCCGTTTGAGGAGGGCGAAATCTCGCTGGGCGGACAGAACCTGAAAGGGCTTGGCGAGGACGCCCTCGCCAGGATCCGCAATGAAAAGCTGGGCTTTGTCTTTCAGGACTTCATGCTGCTCGACGGGCTGACCGTGCGGGAAAATGTACTTGTCCCGCGCATCATCAAGGACAGGGTGGAGCCGGAAGCCGAACAGCTTGCGGACGCTCTCCTATCCCTGTTTGGCATCGCCCACATCACTGACAAATACCCTGCCGAGATCTCCGGCGGCGAACGCCAGCGTACAGCGGTGGCAAGGAGCCTCATCAACAAGCCGCTCATCATTCTGGCTGACGAGCCGACCGGCAACCTCGACAGCAAGTCGAGCCGCACTGTCATCGAGGCGTTTGAGAATGCCAGACAGCAGCTCGGCGCCACGATCTTCATGGTGACGCACGACAGCTACGCCGCATCGTTCTGTGACCGCGTGATCCTGTTGAAGGACGGCGTAGTCTACAACACCCTGCAGAAGCAGGAGGACAGAAAAGAGAGCCAGGGCGCTTTCCAGGACCGGCTGCTTGTGGAGATCAAGGAGATGAGCAGTGTGTAAACTGCGAGTGATCGGCGCTCTTCTGTCTCCCAAAAACGGTACCACGAACATAAAAAATATAAAATAAATAAAAGAGGATGCTATTATGATGACAATGAATCAATTAGAAAATAAACTGCGCAGAGCAGACCGCAAGCAGGCTGTCCTCTATCTGTTCTGCAACTTTGTGTCTCTTCTGCTGATCACCGCCTACTCTGCCATGATGTTCTCCCCGACAGTGCTGCTGGTGCTGCCCGAAGGCGGGGACAGCCGCAAGCAGATGGTCGCGATCTTCGTGCTGGCGCTCTTTGGCTGTGTCGTCTTTACAGTCTACGCGTCCAATCTGTTCTTCCGCAAGAAATCCAGACAACTCGGTGCGCTCATGGCGCTCGGCGCCTCCAGAAAGCGGCTTGCACCCGGATTATTCCGGGAAGTCGTCCTGCTCAGCGGCGCCTCCTCGCTGCTTGGCATCATAGCCGGTCTTCCCTTCGTGTATCTATTGTGGGGCGGTTTTCGCCTGTTCATCGTGGACAGCAAGGAAATGCAGCTGCGGCTGGATCTTAAATGCCTGTATCTGTCGGCGGTCTTCTTCGTGATCGTGGTCGCCTTCTCCTGCGTGACAGCCTGCCGCTATCTGAAAAGGACAAACATCATCGACGTGATCCACGAGGAACACAAAAACGAGCCCGTGAAAAATCTGGGCAGATGGTGCGGTCCTGTCGGTCTGATCCTGATCCTCGTCGGCGCTGTCTGCGGCTTTCAGGCACCCAGCGTATACATGAAGCTGTTCAGCCGATATCCGACTGCCCTGATCAATCTCCTCTATGTGCCTGTCTTTGTGGGACTCTACATGGTGATGCTGCACACCGTTGTCCACGGCTGGCGCTCACACAGGAAGGATCCATACCGCAATATCATCGCGAGGAGTATGATGAAATTCCAGGGAAAACAGACCGTCAACAACCTGCTCGTCAGCACTGTGCTGATCGCCGGCAGTGCCTTTGCGATCTTTTACCTCCCGATGATGGGCATGGGGCATATCCTGGACGTCAATTCGCGCCCCTTTGACTACTATTACCACTACCGCATGGATCAGACGATACCGGAACAGGAAGAGATCGCGGCGCTTGCAGCAGATTACGGGCTTTCCATCAGGGATTTCAGGAGCTGTCCCTATCTCATACTCGGCAGGGACGGCATCATGGAGATCGAGGAAGGCAGATCCTTCCACGACGAGTACGTCTATCTGGCAGGAAGCGTCAATGTTCTCCCGGAATCCGGATATTCTGCCCTCACCGGCGTACCGATCACGGTCAGCCCCGGGGAATATCACATTGTCTCGACCACGGAGGAAACGGACACTTACTTCTATTCAACCGATATCACGTTCATGATCAATATGGTGACGCGGGACGCGATCCCAGTCCGGTTTGCAGGTTATACACACTTTGACCTTCTCGCCGGCTCCCCCGGATTTTACGTCCTCGACGACGCGGACTACGAGACGATCGCCAGCGGCATCACACCTGATTGGCAGGGAACGATGAACCTTTTTAACACCGACGGCACGGACAGCTACGACTTTGCACAGGACTTTTTTCACATGCTGGTCTCGTCGTTCGGACCGGAGTGCGAATACGGTTATTACTACGACAGGGTACGCAAGATCGCCCTGGACGAGGCGGGCGAAGTCTACTGGGGCGATACCGATCAGATGACCCGTCTGGACTACGACAACTGCGATGCGAGCGACTTCCGCCTCTACTGGACTTATATGCCCAAGAGCCGGATCATGGACCAGAATGACTTCCTGCAGACCTTCGCCGTGTATCTGATGATGTTTTTGTTCATCTCCATCATCTGTATGCTTGCCGCGCTGATCATCAGCTACACGCGGTGCATGACCATCGCCCTGAACAACCGCTATGTCTTTGACGACCTGCGGCGCCTGGGCGCCTCCCCCGCATTCCTCAGGCGCGAAGTGCGCAGTCAGGCGGGCAATGTGTTCAAGATCCCCTCGCTGGTCGGCATGGGTGCCATGTATTTTCTGTACATCCTGATCATGTTCGGCAACGACAGCTGGCTCTCCTCCGGTGAGCTCGCCGGGCTGGGCGCCTGTCTGGCGATCCTGTTGCTGATGGGTGCGGTCTGCCACACAGTCTACCGCTATACGGTGCGGAAAATGTGCGCGGAGCTGGAGATCTGATCTTCTATACCAAAATTTTTCGGACTGTCGGCTTTCTTCGACAGTCCTTTTCTTGCGACGCAATGTATCAGGTGATAGAATCGATATGTTAAAGAGAGGTATGCAGGGCAGTCATCAGCTGGCTGACACGCAGCTAGCGGGATGCCATTGTATATTGTCTTGTATTTCCAATAAAGTATGCTTCCTTTCCCGATTGTGTCCTCAGTATACCATATCGCCTGTCTGTGCGCAACAGGAACGTCACAGGCTGTGATCCGCGGCGGCCCACGACGTGTGACTGTTCACAATATTTATGTTTACATTTCCAATATCATATGTTATACTACAATTCCCAAAAATCAAACAAAGGAGGATTTTCAACAATGAACGATTACAGTATCCAACATAAGAAAGCGTGGGAATACGATGCCTACGAGTTCTGGGTGAATCACGGGGGCACACCCGCTGAACGCGCCAAAATGGACTTGGAAGATCCCATAGGCATGTTGAGAAAGTATGCCGACTATTTCGATACCTACAGTGGTCTGAAGATCGCAAATATATGCGGTTCCTGCGGGAAGAAAGCTGTTCCCCTTGCGATTCTGGGCGCGGAAGTCACTGTCTTTGACATTTCAGAAGACAATCGGAAATATGCACTTGAAGTCGCAGCTGCCGCGAATGTAGACCTGCATTTTGAAGTATGCGACATCCTCGAGATCGACATCGCAAAGTACGGAAACTCCTTTGACATAGTGTTCATGGAAGGCGGCGTACTGCACTATTTCCATGATATCGATGCATTCATGAACATCATGTACTCATTGCTGAAAGAACAAGGCCGAATGATCTGCAGCGACTTCCACCCATTCACCAAAATCTCCGATATACTGAATCTGGAACAACCGACAATGAGTTACTTCTCAACAGAAATCTTTGAGGGCGAAATGGCACATGCCCGGTTTTATGAGCCATCGATCCGCGAACAGATCCCCAAGTGCAGTTATAGAAAGTATACCATCAGTGAGATCATCAACTCCGTGATCAACAGCGGCTTCACACTCATGAGATTCGACGAACACCCCTCATGGACAGACGAGAAGATCCCCGGAGAATTCACGGTTGTAGCGCGCAAACAGTGATCCTGCCGCCGCTTCACGGTATTCCGGTATACAAAATACTGTGAAGCGAGACCGGCACGCACAGGGAACTGCCCGGCGCGTGCCGGCAAAATGCACTCAACCAATACAACCGTTCTCAACTACGATGACCCGACTGCAAAAATCCAACGATTTCAGTCTATGCGATACAAATATCGTCAGTTTACCCTGTATCAATCTATCATACTGCTGATACAGTGCCCTTTCAGCCACAGGATCAATATTCGAGTCAGGTTCGTCAAAGATGTAAAGATCCTTTTCCGTATACAATGCGCGGGCAATCGCGATCTTCTGCAGCTGTCCTCCCGACAAAGCGATCCCCTTGTCATTTGTTTTTGGTCCCAGTTTCGTGTTCATTTTATCGTGCAGCTGTTCGATCAAGTCTGCCAGCCCCACATCCGCTGCTACTTTTTGTAACTTTGCATCCTCTTCCGCGTTCGACAATGCGATATTTTCCTTGATCGAAAAATCAAGAATGTTAAAATCCTGAAGCACAACCCCCATTTTGGCATAGTACTTTTCCAAATTGAATTGCGCTATGTCAATATCGTTCACCAAAATCTTTCCTTCTGTCGGCGTGTATAAACCACACAGCAGTTTGATGATCGTCGTTTTTCCGGATCCGTTGATCCCCACCAGCCCCACCTTCTCCCCCTGATCCAGGCGAAAGGAGAGATTTTTCAGAACATAGTTCTCACTGCCCGGATACGAGAAGGAAACATTTTGGAACTCAACAGATACGATATTTCCGATCTCCATATCCGCTCTCGAATCAGCCGGATACGCCAGCGTCTTAACGACAGGCTTCATATAGTTGAGCATCTGGCTGCCTGTCATGATACTGTCGCCTATGCTGTTCAGTATGGAACTACAGCGCAGCAGCAGTGTATTCAGAGACATAAACAACCCGATATCCATCTTCCCCTGAAACAATAAAACTGTATTGTATACAAAACCGGCATACATCGTCAGATTTCCAAAGGCATCTGCCACGCAGCCATGCCCACACGAAATATGGTTCATTGCGCTGAACTGCATAAAAGATTCCTTGTTATACTGTTCCAACTTGTTCTCTATCTGCGTTTCCATATGATACGCCCTGATATCCTTCTGTCGGGACGCATCGAATTTCAACGAATTCAGCCAACGATACCTTCTGTTTATGGGAAACAATTGATTAAAAAAAACTTCAAGCTTCTCGTTCAATTTGGTATTGATCAAAAACTGTACGCCGAATCCGGACGCCAGAAAAAGAACCAATAGCGGAAATTTAAATAAAAGAAACCCTCCTCCAAGCAGCAGGACAACACTCTGGCATACAATCGAAACTGCCGCCTTCATCAAGTTTTCCACGGCTTTGTAATTTACAAGGGCAAAATGTGCGCCGGAATGCAGATTCAGGAATTCGGAATCCTGCATGTACGCATACTGAATATGGGTAAATTTTTCTGCCAGCATCCGTTCCAACCGAAAATTGACTTGTGAGCACGTTGTCTGCACAAGTTTTTCCATCACACATTCCATATATTCACATACACCTTTTATGACAAGAACCCCCGCGATCAGCCCAAAACTGCCTGATATTGCAGCTGCAGGCGTCATTGCATTCATTAAAAGGATCGGCGAAAAAACAGAACACAGTACAAGTGATATATTCGCAACAATGCTGCCTGCAAATACCACACCTGTTTTTACCGTGCATGCCTGCGTCAGCATTCTTGACGTGTCAAATAAAAACTGTATTTTTTTCATTCGGACTTCCCTTCTCTATGTGGTTCCTATATCCTGTTTTCCTGCATATCCACCAAGGTACAAAACCTGCCCTTGTTTTTCAGCAAGTCTTCCATTTTCCCATCCTCAGCCAAAGAACCGTTTTCCAGCACCAGTATTCTTTCAAATTGATCGAGCATCTCCAGTCTATGTGTCACAACGATCACAGTCTTGTCCTGAAACAAGTCCATGATCAGTGTCATGATCTTTTTCTGCGCACCGGGATCCAGGCTTGAAGCCGGCTCGTCTAAAAGTATGGTATCCGGATTTTTATACAGCAGTCGGGCAAGCAGCAATCTCCTGCTCTCGCCCCCGGACAACTCTATGCCTGTATCGGAAAACAATTTGTCGATACATTCTGTAAGCGGCACGCCCTCCTTCCTAAACTTTTCCATCAACCCGACCTGTTCCAAAACCTGAACAGCTTTACTGTGGTCAATCGCAGCATCACCTGCCGTTACATTCTCCTCAAGTGTAAACGGATAAGCAGCTGCGTCCTGAAACAACACGCCCAGATTTTTGTCGATATCGCCGCTTTGTATCATATTCCCATTATGCACAATGCATCCTGTGTAATTTTTGTATAACCCTGTCATACATTTGATCAAAGTAGATTTTCCGGCTCCGTTGAGTCCCACCACTGCAACCTTTTCCCCTCTTCTGATCTGAACATTCAGATTTTTGAGGGCAAACTCATTTCTATTCGGATAACAGTATGAGATGTTCTTCAGATCCCACTCTATCCCATCCGCTGAATGCTCCTTATCATGAACTGCCGGCTCACGGTGATCTTCTGTGTGATCGTAAGCCGAAAAGCCCTCTATCCCGCTCGTATTTCTTGCAAATAACACGATGCTTTCAGTGAGTCGAAACAGCGTATTTCCCACGGTGAACAACAGAAAAAAGGCTGTAAAGACGCTCGAAGCATTCATTTTATTGAGATAAGAATCCTTATATACAAAGTACATATACAACAGCGAGAACACAAAAAACAATATATGTTCGAAAAAATATCTCTGTGTGAACTTACGCCTGCATACCTCACCATCCAGACAAGTCATTTTATCAAATAACGATACCAGTTTTCTTTTTAAGATCTCCCACTCTCTAAGTACCCTGATCTCCTTGGCATACTGAGTCGAACTGACAACGTCCAAAATATAATTCGCGCTTCTGTCCATTACATTCTGTCGTGCGACGGCTTCTCTCTCGACCGCGATCTCTTTCTTGATACTATGCCAGAGGATCAGCATCCCCAGCAGCAGAAGCCCTGTATTATGGATCTGGATCAGCATAACCCAGGAAAACAGCAATGATACTCCCAGCCCGTGCATTTTAAAAAGCTGCTGCATCATCGCTCCCACGCCGGCTTTGCTTGTATCTGCCATATGAAGGATATACTGGTTTTCTCTCCAGAAACGTTCATTTTCAGTCGTTTCATAATCGATCGCAAATAGTTTCCTATGAAGTTTGCGCTGCACGTAAGATCTCGCTTTTGTTATGCAGTCATCCATCGCAAAGATGCATTGATTCATTACGATCCTGGCGCCTGTCGAGATGACAAAAAATGCGATACATAGAGCGATACCGCGCTTGAGAGACCAGTCCCCTTCGCTTGTTGACCACGAGGCGATCTGATCAAAGAAAATGATCGGCAGTACGCTCTCCACCGCCACCGTGATGGCATATGCTATCGTAATGCGCCAATATTCAGGCGCTGCCTTTTTAATAAAGGAAACTGTACTCAAATATTTCATTTGTTTACCCTATCTCTGCACTTTCTTTCGTTTTTAAATACTGTCATCATTTATTCTACCATACCTCCTCCCTGCCCACAAGTAAGGAACTGCAAGAAAACAACAGGTTGCTGACATCGACTGTGCGGTTTTATCGACAATCAGGCGCGTCCTATGCCGGCTGTCAGGTACTTTACGAAATGAAAACAGTGTGCTACAATAAAGCTCATCCCGCGCTCTTGTCACGGCATATTCGAAGGTCGTTTTGCGGAATCAGAACAGGGGGTATCTATCAATGAATTTTGAGAACGAAAGAGACTACATCATGCGGATGATCAAGGAAATGGTACGCGTATTATTTTCACTGCTTTTCATATAAAACATTTGTGTGACGCATTTTGATCCCAGTGTAAGATGAAGTTCCAAGTGACCGTGTTCCATCCGGATTGTGCCTGCAAACAGCTATGAGACCACACAAGGAGGTATCAGACCATGCGCAAATTGAATAAGATAAAAGCAACCATGACGCTGGCAGTGCTGCCGCTTGCGGTCTCTCTGACAGCCTGCCAGTCAGCTGTTTCACAGCCTGAGACGCAGCCCGAAAGTTCCTTTGCCGGCGCAGCGCAGCAGGAGACATCGCCGGGATCACTGCCTGAGACCGCGGAGACCGCCGCAGACAACGGCGACGCAGACAGTGAACCGATCCTGATCTACACTGGCATACAGGCGGCAGTCTCGGAGCACGATGCGGATTATCCTTATTACGCGGAATTAGAAAAATATTTAGACGAAAAACAGTTTGTGCTCATGAGGATCGCGCATAAGAGCCAGTCCGAACTTTACAAGGGCGATGAAACGCTGGAGTGGGATGCGCAGGACTGGGATCTGGTGTACCCTCTGGGTCAGATCAGTTACTATGACTGCGGCTACGGCAAGATTGATTATGACAACGACGGCACACCGGAAATCTTTTACCGCACGATCGACAGCGCCAAGCGGCTCACGGCAACGCTCTACCAGACAGACGATGCGGCAGAACAGATCACGGCAGAATGCGATTTCCTGGACATGTTTCACGACACACTGCCGCAGGAGGGCACCGTGCAGCAGTTGTGGTTCAGACAGTTCGGGGAAAATATTGTGACTTTCCGACTGCTGCGGCTGCGTGACAGCGAAGAATTTGTCCTGTGCAGTGACCTTGTAACTGCTGACGAAAAGACCACCAGATGCACCCGCTTAGAGACGCGCAGCCTGACTGTCACGACTGAACTTTCAGACGATATCGAGTACGCTTCTGAGCGGGATATTTTTCAGGAACGCATCTTAAATCTCTCAAAGGGTGAGGGGGAAGCGTTTCAGAACCTGCGCCGGGAACAATTGATGCAGTACCAGGAAGAGCGGCTGATCGATCCTGCGCTCGAGACTTTTGGTCTGCCAACAGGGCTGTCTGATCTTCTCAAGGAAGTACTTGCAGACACACAGCGATATACCTATAACTGGGACACGGAAGCGCTCTCTGTCTACGAGGATCAGGCGCATCGGCTGACAGCAGAACAGGTGCAGACATACCTCGGTGACGCATTCCCGGATTACTACAGTTGGGGCCAGATCACATGCGCATACCTGGTGGATCTGGACAGGGACGGCCAGGAGGAATTGTCACTGTTTTATGACTCCGGCGGCACTGCGGGATTTGCGGATATGGATATCTGGCGGCTGACAGCGGACAGTGATCCGGAACTTCTGCACACATTTCCCATGCAGCGCGGAACAGCGAGACTGCTCGACTACGAAGGCGCTTACTATTTTGTCGCCCGCCATTACAATTTTTATACCGGGGAGACAACCGGATTTTATGTTTTAACCGCAGATACGGACAACACCCTGCAGCTTTACAGCCTGAACCTGGAAAATAAGGAAAACAAAAAGCGCTGGATCGAGACTTACCGTAACGGAAACATGGAGCCCCGCCTGGAACAATCTCTCGCCGCGTATATCGAGTCGATCAAAAGGGACGTGGAGGAAAAAACGGTCTCCAATGACGATTACCAGCTGATCGACGGAAATGCGGAAACCCCTTATCAGGAGTCGGACACAGCCTTCCCGCTCGACGCCTTTTCCAACAGCCAGTACGATAAAAAATGCTGCCGTATCGTGGATCTCGACAATGACGGCAGCGAGGAATGTGTCAAAAAATCAATCTGGTATCCGAGCAGCCTGAGCAGTGAACTTTGCCTGACCGTCGAATTGTACAAGGAATACGAGTCCTATGTCCATTTGGCACAGATTTGTTTTCCATTCTTCACAAGTACAGATTCGTATGCGGACGATCTGGGGACTGTCGTGAGCGATGCGGAAATATTCACGACAGTTCCTGTTCAGCTCTGGTTCCAGACATTTGACCAGAAAGTCTACACGTTTTGTGTCAATCGCATCAGAGGAAGCTCTGACTATCTGCTGGAAGTCAGCCTGATCGAGGGCGAGCAGCTTCACCCGCTCCTGCAATACCTGCTGATCGCAGAAAAAAAGTACACCTTCGAAAAAATGTGAGCGCGCTCTCGTCAGCAAAGACCGACTCAGCCTTTGATTCTCTCCACCCGCTCGATCACGCAGCTGTGCTCCTTCGTCTTTTTCCCGTAGCTGATCCCCACGAGCAGAATCTCGCCGTAATAGTCTCTCAGCGAATCCGGATAGCGCTTCTCCCTGATCTGGGTGATCGCCGTGTCGGCGCCCTGGTTCCATTTCAACTCCACGACGATCACCGGCCGCTGCGAACATTGCGGCAGCGGCAGATAGACCAGATCCGCAAACCCTTTTCCGCACGGAAATTCGCGGATCGGTCTCTGATAATACGCAAACGAGGCGAGCAGCGCGATCGTGACCGTACAGCTCAGCGAGTTTTCGTCATTGTACTCAATGCTCGAGATAAAATCGTCGTGCACCTTCTGCACCAGCGCAGCCGCCCGCTCCTGCTCTGCCCCCAGCACCGCAGCCAACATCTGCCTGGAATACTGCAAGAATGATGAAAGCGGATCATTCTGGTTATTTTCCATATATCGGTAAAAAATCTCACGGATCTCCTTGTTTGGCACATACGCCTCCTGCGCGTCGGCATCATAGGCAAAATATCCCAGGTGGATCAGCGTCGTGATGATCTGGTCCTTGTCGCGGAATGTGCACATGTCATTCCGGCATCCGTACACGCTGACCGGAATCCGGTTGCCGGATAGCATCTGAATGACAGCTTCCTTCAAACCGTCGAAATCATACTCGATCAGACTGCGTATGTCCTCGTAGGTTCCTGTCTCCGTCCAGTACTGACGGAACTTTCCGCTCTCCACCGCCCGCACCACGGACAGCGGATTGTACACCTCCACGCCGCCCAGATCATACCCGTCATACCAGCGCCTCATCTCGTCCGCCGAGACGCCATACCTCTCACAGAGCTCCTGCACTTCCGTCTCGACAAATCCGATATCGCCGCCCAGATCCCGCGCATCGATCATGGTGTACTCGTCAAAGTTGTTCACCGCGGACTGCCCCTTTGCGCGGACCATCGGAAGGATCCCTGTCAGATACGCCAAACGGACATAATCCTGCGCCTCGGCGTTCTTGAACATCATGCGCAGCAGTTCAATATAATCCCGGCGCTCCCTGCTGTTCCCGGCAAGCTCCCGGATCGGATAATCCCACTCGTCAAAGATGATCACAAATTCGTTTCCCGTTTCCGCGTTGATCACAGCCAGCGCCTCGGACAGATTCTCATCCCCCTGAATCCAGCCGGGATATGCCTTCTTTAATTCTCTTACCGCGTTCTCCTGCAGCATTTTATTGGGATCAGCCCCCTGGTCCTTCGCCTTTACAAACTGCGCCTGGATATCCATAAATATCGTGTCGTAATGGTTGAGGTTTGTCAAAAACACTTTGTCCTTCACACACTTTAACGGTTCAAAAATCGCTCTCGAATCCGCCCCCTTGCTGAAATACGCCGCGAGCATATGCGCCGTGACGGACTTCCCAAAACGGCGCGGGCGGCTGCAGCAGAGAAAACGCTTATTCTGTTCGATCTTTCCCAGGATATTGTTTAAAAGCATCGATTTATCAACAACGTATTTTTCTTTCAAAAAATTCTGATACTTGTTATTGTTTGGATTCAGATATCTTCCCATGCCAGCCATCTCCTAACCGCTATTCAGCCGTGATCACCTCCGCCAGCGCGCCGTACAGGTCGCTGTCGAGCTCCATCGCGTCAAGCTGCCCCGGCAGATCCGCGCGCGCTGTCTGTGCCTCGATCACGTTGAACACACTCTCTTTCAGGTCAAATGCGATCTCCGCGCGGTCCAGGATCTGGAAGCATCTGCCAGCCACGTTGTTCTCCGCGCGCACCCGCTCTCTCAGATACAGGACTGCCTCCTCATTCACAGGAACGTTCTTCATGACAACGCTGAACGTCCCATCCATCTGCCGTCCGCCCTCACTGTCCACCGCCTGTGCCACAGCGCTGCAGTCCGCCGCGCTGCCGCCTTCCGAACCCGCTTCCGCAGTGATCTGTGCGCGCTCGATGCCGCAGAAGGTGATGATATAGTCTCTCCGCTCAGGGATCAGCGACAGCTCCCCGTCAGCGCTGCCGATCCGCAGACATCCGCCCTCCTCCTGCCAGCTATAGCGCGTCCTGACACATGTTTCGCGCTGATAGTCGTTCGAGCGGTTGTCGTCCTCGTACAGTGTGAACGCGCCGTCCGCCCCCGTATACACATAAAGGTGGAGCTGCGTGGGATTCTCATCCGCGCTCTCCATATAATCCTCCTGCAAAGGTATGACCGTCCCCGCTTTCGCCAGCACCGGAATGGATGTAAGATCGCGGTACAGGCTCATTTTCCTGCCGCCGTGATAGCGCAGCCCCGTAAAGATATCGTACCACATTCCCTCCGGGATCCATGCATCCACCTTCGCCATCCGCAGGCGCCTGATGCAGGGCGTTGTGATCGCCGCCACCATCAGCCCGGTGCCAAACAGATACTGGTTCGGAACCTGATAAGCCTCGCAGACGCCCGGATACGCGTAGTACATGGGCAGTACCAAAGGGATTCCCTCCGCGTACTGTCTGTAATTCATCGTATACAGATAGGGGATCATTCTGTGGCGCAGGCGCAGGAATTCCTCCATCACAGCGCGGATCTCCGGTCTGAACCGCCACGGTTCCTTGGAATTGAACCGGCTGCTCGTCGAGTGCAGGCGCATGATCGGCGAGAAGACACCATACTGCACCCACCTGCCGCTGAGCTCATCGTCCTTCACGCCCTGCATATGTCCGCCGATATCGTGGCTCCACATGCCATAGCCGATGTTGGTCGCGGACGCCGTGAAATACGGCTGAAAATCAAGCGACTCCCACGTCACGATCGTATCGCCCGAAAAACCGACCGGATAACGGTGGCTTCCGGGTCCCGCGTACCTTGAAAATGTCATGGGCCGTTTCCCGTCCCGCGCATTGTCCAGAAAATGATAGTGATTGAGCATCCACAGCGGATCGAGCCCTTCAAGCCCTGACTCCGTTCCCTGCTGCCAGTCGATCCACCAGAAATCGATACCGTCCGCCTCCTGCGGATGATGCAGGACGGTAAAATAAGCCTCCATGAACTTTTCGTCGGACACGTCAAAGACAACCGGCAGTTCCTTCTCCCGGTCCGCATCGCTCATCCCCATCGCCCTGCTCATGGCGTCGTACCTGTCCTCATAAGCGCGCACCCCGTCCGCCGGGTGCACGTTCAGCGTAACATGAAGGCTGCGCTCGTGCAGCCACCTTAAGAATCCCGCCGGATCCGGAAACAGCTCGCGGTTCCATGTGTACCCCGTCCAGCCGCTCCCATACTTCTCATCCACGTCCACCAGATGCCAGTCCATATCTATGACTGCCACCGCAAAAGGAATCTTCTCCGCCGCAAAGCGCTCGATCAGCTCACGGTAGCTTTCCTCCGTGTATTTGTGATATCTGCTCCACCAGTTCCCGAGCGCATACCTTGGCACCATGGGCGTCGTCCCGCACAGCCTGTAGAAATCCTGTATACACGTGAGATAATCCGTGCCGTATCCCCAGAAATACAGATCCTCCACCTGCTCGCTGCGCGCCTCGATCCACCCGTCCTCCCTGATGATCAGGGAAGTGCTGTCATCCATCACCGCATAGCCGCGCAGGGAGACCAGTCCGTCCTCGAGCGGGATCACGCCGTCCGCGCAGTCGAGCGTCCTGGTCGTCCCCCGCAGTTCACGTCCGTCATCTGCATTGATCGTATCTCCGTAATGCCACACATTCTCTTCTGGCAGAAATCCACCCTCGACTTTGATGTAGAGACCGTCCGCGCAGAAGCGCTTTTTGTCATAATGAAGATGGATCCTGTCCGTAATGATCTCCAGTGAATCCGCCGTGTCTGTCACCTGATAGTCGCACACGCCCAGATCCCTGTTCCACACAACCTGTGTCGGCCTGTCCTCAAAGATGCCCTTCTCCGAGTACTCCAGTCTGACCAGCCCCGCTGTCAGCACGCTGATGCGGTAGTCCGCACCCTGTATGATATTTTCTTTCCTGCACACCGGCTCTGCCTGTATACGATACTGCTCCTTCATCTTTTCACCTCTCTATTCCTGTTTTTAAGGCTCTGCCAGACCGAATCCGGTCTGCCCCAGTTTCTATTTTTTCAGATACATTCTCGCCTCATAAGGACGAAGCGTCCCCGTCTCGTCTGCGTCCCTGTAATTGCTGACCAGCAGCTCCATATCAGAAACGTCCTCGTCCAGCAAATAACTGACAATCGTGTCATAAAAATTGCACAGGACAAGAAGCGTCTGATCCCCGTTTGTCCTGGTATAGGCAAAGATATTCTCGTCATCCGCCAACAGCAGCCTGAAATCACCGTCCACAAACACATCATACTCCTTGCGCAGGCGGACCAGCTTTTTATAGCAGGAAAAGACCGAATCCTCGTCGTTCATCTGGCTTTCGGCATGGATCTCTCTGTAGTTCGGATTGATCCTCAGCCACGGCGTCCCCTTCGTAAAACCGGCATTCTCCCCGTCATTCCACTGCATCGGCGTCCTTGCGTTATCGCGGCTCTTTGCGTGGATAGAGCGCATGATCTCCTCCCTGGAGTAGCCCTTTTCAAGCCGCTCCTGATACAGGTTCAGCGTCTCGATATCGCGGTAATCCTCGATCTCATACTGCACGTTGGTCATTCCGAGCTCTTCGCCCTGATAGATATACGGCGTTCCCTGCAGCCCGTGCAGGAGGATCGCCAGCATCTTTGCGGACTCGACCCGGTACTGCCCGTCGTTGCCCCAGCGTGAGACGATGCGCGGCAGGTCGTGGTTGTTCCAGAACAGGCTGTTCCAGCCTTTTTGGCAAAGCTGTGTCTGCCAGCGCTCAAACACTTCCTTGAGCTTCATGAACGGCAGCGGCGCCAGATCCCACTTCTCTTTTCCCTCGATCTGATCCAGACAGATGTGCTCAAACTGAAACACCATGGACAGCTCGCTGTTGTCCGGGTTGCTGTAGAGCTTTGCAAGCTCCGTCGTGGCGCCCCACGCCTCCCCGACTGTGACCAGATCCGCTTTCTGAAACGTCTCCCTGCTCAGCTCCCGCAGATACTCATGCAGGCGCGGTCCGTTGTTCGTGATCTTTTTGTCCGGCTCCTTCGCGATCTGGTCGATCACGTCCAGGCGGAAACCGCCGACGCCCTTTTCGATCCACCAGTTGATCATGTCATAGATCTCCTGGCGCAGCTTGGGATTTTCCCAGTTGAGATCGGGCTGTTTGACAGAAAACTGATGAAAATAATACTGCTGCAACGCCGGAACCCACTCCCACGCCGAACCGCCGAAGGCTGCGCGCATGTCGTTTGGATACTCTCCCTCCACGCCGTCTCTCCAGACATAGTAGTCATGATACGGATTCTCCCTGCTCTTTTTTGCCTCCTGGAACCAGCGGTGCTCGTCCGAGGAGTGGTTCAGCACCAGATCCATGATGATGCGGATATGGTGTCTCTCCGCCTCCCTGATCAGCGCCTCCATGTCATCCAGCGTGCCGAACATCGGATCGATATCCTGGTAATCAGAGATATCATACCCGTTGTCGTCCTGCGGCGACCTGCACACCGGCGAGAGCCAGATCGCATCGATCCCGAGCTCTTCCAGATAATCCAGCTTTGCGATGATGCCCTGCAGGTCGCCGATCCCGTCCCCGTTGCTGTCCGCAAAGCTGCGCGGATAGATCTGGTAGATCACCGCACGCTTCCACCACCTGTCACTGCCTGTCTGATTTGTGTCCTTCATCTCGTCTTTCATTTATAATCGTTCTCCTTTCAAAATGTTTGTCGCTCCAATCATATGTGATCCTCACTCATCCAGGATCATGTTTGGCGGCATTGCCTTTCTCATTTTTTTCATTATTGTAAACGGATCCCCAATCCATACATTCTCATAGGCATTGTTGCAATAGACGGCGGTCACAATTATCACATCTTTCCTGTCATTCCCCCGTCGCCCAGATAAATGTTCAGCATACAACAACCACCCTGCCCCAAAATAATTCTGCATCAAACACGCCCTATGAAATTTATCTGCTGCTTCTCGTATTTTATCATGGTATCTGAGATGTGTAAAGAAATTCCGGCAACCTGGATCCGGACGCGTACTGGAACACCGGACTTAACGGGCACAGGCTGCTAGTACAGTATTGCACAAATAACAGTGAATACAGCACCTGCTATTTGCGCCAGTACCGCGTTGTCGTCAGTCAACAATGCCACCGGTATGGGGCATGGCGGCTGCTATGCTCCATATTTTTGTGGAAAATGGGGATGAAAAGTGATATAATCTACGGAATGAATGTAAGGAGAGAACGGCATGGAATATATATTTGAAACAGAGCACTTGAGGATTAGAAAATTTGAGATGGAAGATGCCCAATGCCTATATGAAAATCATTTGGAGGAAGAAGTAAAAAGGTGGATCCCAAATGAAAGCTATGCAGATCTGGAAGAAACGAAAGGAGCGATCAAATTTTATGTGGACTGTGTGAATGGCAGGCATTTACCATATGTGTTAGCTGTTGAGCTGAAAGAAACAGGTGAATTGATAGGCGATACAGGTGTAAATGAGGTAGAAGGAAATCCTGATGAGGTAGAAATAGGTTACGGTATATGTAAAAAGTATAGCGGCAATGGGTATGCTACTGAATTATTAAAAGCGATGACAGCGTTTATAAAAAGAACTTTTGGAATGAATGTTTTATATGGACGTGTGATGCGTGGAAATAATGCATCTGTGAGAGTTCTTGAAAAGAATGGTTATGAATTTGTTAAGGAAGAATTTGGGGCGGAAGATGACCCCTATGGTAACGGAATGTTAATTTATAAGAAATTATGTATTATGCAGCAGGTCAGCTTATGAAAGCAGGACTACCTTTTATATTATAGAATCATTTTGAATATTGGTCAGAATATGGAATAAATAATCTGATAGTAAAATATTAATATTCCTCATCAGAATTGCACATCCACAGTCATTACAATGTTATGCGGCATATCCGCTAAAAGATTTTAGACATATTTATCTACAGCTTGCGCAAGCGCGTTAAATGATATGTATATTGAGGAAAGCAGCGGAGTGGCGATTAATTATGGCAATAAGCAGAGAGCGTGCGTCAAACACGCTCCAACGAACGTTCTTCATTATTAAATTATTAGTTCCGGAGTTTTTATTGCAAGCGCAGTGAAGATTCCAGACAGCTATTTTAAGTATCAGGGAGTGAAACTATGTATACGATCAACAGAGACGACATGCTCGAACTCACACGCCGCATGACACCCAGGCGAAACTGCTTCTCGCGCATCGCAGGCGCTTATTTTGACGAGGAGGGCTTCATCGACGGCACGTTTAACCGTCACTTTCTGAAATTATCCCAGAAAGATATCGAGACGAACCTGCAGCTCGCAAAGACTGTGCCGTTCTCGGAGACAAACAAAAATCTGAAATACTACCCTTTTTCCAGGGAAGACGAAAAAGCCGGACATACCTGGCAGATGCTCATGGGTCTGAAAGACTGCGAGCTGAAAAATGATGCGCTGTTGGAACTTTTCTATGAATTTATCGGGGAGAAATACAGGACAGATCAACCGTATGGCGTCAGAATCCTCTACGGAAGCTACGATATCCCCCTAAAGGCGAAAGACAAGGAGAGCCTGTGGGAGTCGGAGGAGGTCTACAAGTTCATCATATGCACCTTCTGCCCGCTGCACGGCGATTACGAGGCTGGCGCTCCTGAGTGCGGCTTTTTGTTTCCGGCATTCACAGACCGCAGCGCCGATATCCACGGCATCATGGTCTATCAGGCTGACGAAAAGCACCCGCACGAAGAACTTGTCAGAGATATTTTATTTTAACTGGAATCTGTACGATATTGTTATTGTGTTTCCGTCAACTCTGACATGGTAATTGATAAACTTTTGAAGTATCTCGCCCGCCATGCCGCTGCTGAGGACAAAAAATTCCTCACATACCGCAGCTTTGTTGATCACGATATCGGCTGCTTATGTTTCATACTTGACAGTCATTGCCAGATCTAAAGCGGACTGCGTATCAACGATCACCTTTTCATCACTGGAAATAACTGCAATGTCTGTTCCATTGTCTTTCATTATATCCGTGAACTGTCAAGCACCGCATGACCGCCATCCTCATTTGCGGCCTGCACTCAACTTTGTTTCGAAAAAAAGACGATCACCACTTGCGCCGCACGGCCTGTTATCATATTCTAAGTAAAACACAGTCCAGGAGGCACCGTATGTCCGAGGCAGTCAGCAACGATTGCCTCCAGAAAAAGAAGGAGGAGACATCATACTATGAAAGAAATTATAGAACAGCTTCTACCCCTGTGGGGGATCGAGAGCGGGCACGTATCGCAGATCTATTCATCCGCGTGGGAGATCGATCATTCCTGCGTAGTCAAGATCTATCACGACCAGCAGCAGCTTGAGCGGAATATCCGGCTGCTGTCCATACTGCAGCATTGTGATATCCCCGTCGCAGAGATCCTTTGCACCAAAGCAGGCGAAACGTACGTGACGCACCAAAACGCGTTCTTTCTCCTGTCAAAGAAACTGCCCGGAAACAGCGTCACTGACCTGAAAGACAAGACCATGGCTTGGAAAATGGGCTGTGCCATCGCGCGGCTGCACACCGCATTTCTGCGATGTGAACAGGAGATCGCATTCTGGGACAACAGCTTCCTCGACGAGATGAAGGGCTGGGTGCGGGAAAATCTGAACAGCAATGATTGGCAGCTCATCAGCGAGGCAGAATACCTTGCAGCCGTCTCAAAGCTCGAACTCTTATACGATTCCCTGCCCAGACAGCTGATCCACAGGGACGTGCACTTCGGAAACTTTTTGTTCCTGGACGGAGATTTCTCGGGCTATATCGATTTTGATCTGAGCCAGAAAAATATCAGGGTGTTTGATATCTGCTATTTCCTGACCGGACTGCTGGTGGAAGAGACCGCCGAGCCCTTCACGAAAACAGAGTGGCTTGCGCTCACCAGGGCAGTGACTGACGGTTACGAGAGCGTCACAGGACTTTCTGAGGCGGAGAGATCCGCAATCCCCTGCGTGATGCAGTGTATCGAGATCTTATTCGCGGCATATTTCATCGGCAGCGGGGAAATCCACTATGCGAATGGCGCGCGCGACATATTTCATTTCGTACAGGACTGTGAAGAAGCGCTGACTATTTTGTGAGTCCATTGACCGCAATGATCTTTAACCCCTGGGAAGCAAGGCTCTCATCCAATACTTCGCCGATCCAGACCTGCCCGGTCTCACCGAGCATAATGCCCTGATAATTGCAGAACATCTCGACACAGTCCTCCGCTTCAAGCGCCGAGAAGAACGCGTCATCCAGATTGCCGTCAAAATTTTCGGATGCCTCGAGAAACGCTGCGCTGCTGCTGTATGTGACGCCGGATATCGCAACAGGGTACGCGATCTCGGAGGCGACCGCCGTCCAGTCGTGCGCCAGAAACTGCTGCCGGACCTGCGCCGCATAGCGCTCGACCTCAACAGAGGAAATGCCTGTCGCCACACGATAAAAGCCGCTGTCCGCTATTGTGCCATCCTCCGGTTGAGAGACCACACTCTGCGGTATGTCCGACACGTCCGCTGTGTCTGCATTTGCTGTGTCTGTATTTGCTGTGTCTGTATTTGCTATAGATACGTCCGCTGTGTCTGTATTCACTACAGAACCCGGACCCGCCTCTGTTTCCGTGATCACTGCAGGAGGATCCGCCTGTGGTGCTGCGTCACCTTGTTCCGCGAAAGATGCCCCGGATGCTGGAAGCGTGGCTGTTTCCTTTTCCGGCAGGTGGTCTGCGCATCCGTATAATAGTGCGCTTGACAAAATCAATATAGGGATCAATTGTTTTTTCATGAGATATTGCCTCCTATTTTTGTTCCATAAACATTTTTCTGTGGTTTGTCCTGTTATCACGAATTATTTATATAGATAATATTATACGCAAAAACAACAATATGTCAAGCATCCGCCTCGATGAAATGCGTGGGATAGAGATCCCGGTATTTTTGATAGATCCGGTCTTCCTGTCCGTCAAGGTTTAATTGATGCATCCTGAATGTCACCGGAAAGTCTTTGGGCTGCCACTGCTCCTCATAAGAGTAGCAGTATCGCATACCGAGCTGCCGCATGACACCGCCACTCCTCGGATTGTTCCTGTCATGCGTGGCGGTGATATATGGAATGCCGTCCTGTCTCAGCTGCCCGATCAATGATTGCAAAAACAAGGTAAAGGAGTCTTGAGCAAACTTAAATGGAAGTGTGTTTGTATTTGTGGTAAAATAGAGCCATTAAACCATTCTATAAAATTGGACTAATAGCAGAAAAACAGCAGTTGCAACCAATAGTTGCCATATAGTTGCCCACGATTTCCATATAGTTGGTAGCGTGCAACTGGATAAATCAGTATATTATTGCTATCAGAATGATACGGAGGTGCGTAATATGAATGAAAATCGATTAGCGGAAAATCTCATGTACTATCGCAAAAAGAAAGGACTGTCACAGGAAAAAATTGCGGAATATTTGGAGATCAGCCGTCAAGCCGTAACCAAATGGGAGACGAATGCTTCAAAACCAAATTCTGACAATTTAATTAAGTTAGCACAATTATTGGAAGTTGATGTTGATACATTGCTGGGAAATGAAAGTGGGGAAAAATCGTCAACACAAGGAGAAGTGTCAATAGGAGAAGTTTCAATAGGGGAAGTGTCAATAGGAGAAGTGTCAATAGGAAAAATGTCATGGGTTTTTATCGGAATATCTGTATTGTGTATATTGGCATATATCATTCACGGTGCATTAACGGATAGTTTCAGTGTTGGGATATTCATCTGTATGGCTATTCTATGTATTCCAATACAACTGTTCCTGCATATCTATCTTTCCAATGCGGTAAAAACTAATTCTTTTAATGGAATTGCAGGATTTGATGACAAGATAGAGTATAATATTGTTGAAGTAAAGAAACTGCTTGTACAGATTGATTATCATATTGGAATCATGTCTGCTGTATATATTTTTCTGCTTTGTGTGATAAATGGGGTAAATTTGAAAATGCACTGGTTTAATGGCATTCTGATCGTTGCATATATACTGAATTTTATCACAAGCATAGAAATGAGCAACTACAAAATGACCGATAAAATCTATCGCAGGGAAGATGACAGGAAACGTGCCAAACGCAGTATTCCGGTAACTGCAATATTTTCCCTGATACTATGTGCAGGGATAGGAATGGCGGTTATTGTATTTGAGACAAAGGGAATTGAGAATAATACACTGCCTGCGATGAAACTATGTGGATTGCTGCTTTTGGGTATCGTGAGTGCAACCGCTGGATTCTTATTTGAAAACAGCAACATAAAAAAGTGGAATCCTGCAAATACAAGCTATAGAACAAATAAAGTAAGTATCATCAGTTTGCTTATATGTGCGATCATGTATGGGCTGATGTTTGTTGTATAAGACTCGCCCTTCGCAGTATCAGCAGTAAACTGATGCGGAACAGGGGGATCTATGAGCGCATGTATGCGGAACAAGCCCGGCTGTACAGGATCTAGTACAGCATTGCACGCCAAAAAGCTCTATCGCCTGAACCCGATCACCACCGCTCCCCCGATCCACGCGCCGAGCGTGTTCAGAACGAGATCGTCCAGCTCCGAAAAACCGATTCCAAACATAAACTGCATCGATTCGATCAACAGGGAAAACAAAAACCCGTAAAGAGCCGTCTGAAAAAGTCTTCCCGATATCCCCATATACTGCAGATACATGCCAAACGGGACAAACCAGACGATATTTCCGACAGACAAATAGGTGAACGCAAACCAGTCACCGCTCCTGATCAGGTCGATATACCCCTCAAAAAGTGTCAGAATGATCTTTCCATTCTGACACAGATCCTGCAGCGTGAAGGAGGAGCGGAATACCGTGATCCGCAGTACGACTGCTGCATATATCAAAAACAAGACCGTTGCTGTCCCTTTGTGACCTCTTTTCATCTGTTGTATATCCCCGCATTCTGTATTACACAGCACTCTTTTCACTCACCCTTTCAAAGACTTCAAGTACGAAACCAGCGGCTCGATATACTCTATAGAAGAAATGTCATACGAACTCCTGATCGCCTGCTCAAACGCGATGTCCTGCGCGGTTTTGTTCTTTTTGTTTCTGACCATGACTGCCGCCACTTTCATCATCAGCCTGTCCGCCAGGGACATTTTCTCATAGCACAGCCCGCTCTGCATATAAAAGTGCGGTATCTTTGCCAGTTCATCCGGTGAGAGGTTCTGCTTCCAAAACGCCTCGACAGTCTCGGCGGCGGCGTTTGGCGTCGCCCCGGTCACAAACAGGATCAGCCTGCTGACTCCGCTCTTTTCAAACAGTTTTTTTGCTTTCTGGTAGCCGTCCATCATGCCCGCGTGGGCGCGTGTCCCGAAAATGACAACATCATACCCTGACAGCATATCCGCCGACACACTCCTGTAGTCCGCAAGCGCACATTCCATCCGCTCCGCGATCAACTCCGCGTATTTCTTCGTAAACCCCGTGCTGCTCTTATAGACAACGATCCTATTGCTCTGTCTCACAATCTCTTCCTCCCATCCTAGATGCCTTATCCGGCAATTGTCCACAAAATGCCTCATACGCCTTCTGCTGCTGCGCAAAGATCTCGTCCGGCGAGATCCCCGGCGAAGTCACCGAAAATATAGTGCCCAGCCCGATCGTGTAGATCAGCATGTGCAGGTGCAGCTGTCTCGCCTGCGGCACACTGATCTGCAGCTGCTCCGCGATAAAGCCCGCAACCTGCGGACCGGCTTCTGACTGGTACAAGTCATTGAGTGAGGAGATCCCGTCCCTCTGCCGCAGTATGAATATCCTGAACAGATTCGGCTCCTCCTGCGCCAGCCGGATATACGCATTTCCCGTGCTGCGGAACAAGTCCTTCCTGTCAATGTGCGCCGCTATGTATTCCCGTATAAAGCAGTTCACCTGATCTGTCACGTCCCGGCGCAGACCTTCCATGTTTTTGCAATAGCTGTAGATCGGCTGTACGGAACAGCCGATCCTGTCGGCGATATTTTTCACCAGCACCTGCTCCATACCGCTGTTCCGCGCGATCTCAAAAGCCGCATCGACAACCATTTCCTTTGTGATCCTTTGTTTTGGCATTGGACCCTCCTTTATGTAAACAGTTTATATAAATCGATTATAATCGTGTTTTTACTGTTTGTCAAGTAGAGGGAGAAGAAATCGATCAAGCCAACCGCGAAGCGGTTTTTGCATGGCTTGATCCATGTAACAAGAAGCCGAAGGCTGAACTGTTACAGGAAATTTGCTGGAAAAATGTACATGATTGTGGTATTCTGATAACAGTACAAATCGGAGTTCGTCAAATGGCGTTAAGTGAGGGTTGTAAACTATGACTGTAAATGAGAAAATGAAACTTGTAATCGATCTGGCAGAGCGGGCATTGGAGAAAAACGAACTGCCGATAGCCTGTATCATATTCCACAATGACACGATCGTGGCTCAAAGTCATACATCTGAAAGCGAAGATGATCGATTATTGGTTCACGCAGAGTTAAAAGCGCTGATGGAGCTGGATCAGAAAAAAATGAAAGCAAACGAAAAGAGGCAAATGGAATTGTTCACTAATTTGGAGCCTTGTATGATGTGTTTGGGGGATCGCGCAAAATGGGACGTACAGATGGCGGGAATGATTTTTCAAACACGCTCTAGAACTATGAACGTAGTACATAAAGGCTGGAACTGGGAAAACATCGATTCGGAGTCCTGGTTAGACGTGTCCGAAGAATTTTTGCCTGTAGCATTAAAATGGAGAGAACAATTTCATTCCATCCTGGACATCGGGGCAGGCAAAGGCAGACATTCTATTTTTTTGCAGAGAATGGTTTTGATGTAAGCGCGATCGACATATCAGAAAGCAGTGTGCAGAGTACATTATTATACACATATTAAAAAGCAGGGAGGAAATTTAAACACGCTCTAAACCTGTCTTTTCATTGCTTTGATCAAAATAAAGATTCAAAATAAGGTGTGATATACTGCTGGGAAAAGGATATGGTATGCCAGGAATGTCACAAGCAAGAATGATCTGAACTACCCTATTTTCCTGTAGATCAAGATCGCTACCACCTCTACTGTGAGTATAATGTCGTAGACCCATTGAATACAATTGTACATTGTAAATTCACTCACATTGATTTCGTACCCCTTTCGTCCCGCGATGATTTAATAAAAAGTTAAGATGATAAATCTTCTATTGTTACACCGAATACTTTTGCAATACTGTATGCCAACAACATAGATGGATTGTATCTGTTTCTTTCAAGCTGTATGATAGTTTGTCTTGACACGCCTACAATATCCGCGAGTTCCTGCTGACTCATTCGTCTGGTTGCCCGATAGCTGTGTACTTTGTCGCCGAACACATATTCTGTTTTGCTATTGAACCGCTCCCTTTATTTAGAGATTTGCATTATTATCCAATCTAATACGCCATCTGGTCAGCAATTAGCGTGTCTGATTGCTAACCGGATGGCGTTACCGTCAGTTCTTTTATTTTATGATTTCACAATTCCTTTTTATTCATTCGTCTGCGGTCAGTACGACACACGCAAACGGCGGCAGTTCGATCTTACCTGTCATTTTTTCCCCGGTCTCCACGTTCTCATAACATGCCAGCAATTCAACCGATGCCGGTCCCCTGTTAAAGTTCTGCAGGAACCAGATCTTCCGGGTCTGCCCGCTGTCGTCTGTCTCCCCGCTCCGCTCGTTCACCGTGACGCCTTCTGTCAGTCTGACCTGCAGTCCGCATCCCAGCCCTTTTTCCTTCAAAATCTCACCGTACAATGCTTTCAGGAAGCTTCCTTCATTGATGGACGCGATATAGTAGGCTTCCCCGGCTCCGTAGACATTTTTTGTGAGCGCCGGGTAGCCTTTATAGAAATCGTTCTGGTACTCGGCAAGCACCTTCGCGCCTTTTGCGTGGACAAGTCCGCACAGCCCGGTGATCCGATGATCAATATCCTGATACCGCACACTGTTTTCACAGTACCCAGCCGGCACATCGATCTCCTCCGTCCGGATCCCGAGCACGTCCTCCAGAGGGTGCGCGCCTGTGTACGTCAGGTCGGATTCGTCCACCTCGCCGCTCCAGCAGGTCGTGATATAGCAGCCGCCCTGTCTGACAAAGGAGCGGACCTTCTCGTCGTAGCCTGCCCTGTACATATAGTTGAGCGGCGCGATCACCACACTGTATGTGTCGAGTTCCCCCTCCATATCAACCATGTCCACGTCGACGCCCATCTCCCACAGGGGTCTGAAAAAGTCCAGAAACACTTCCCGGTAATCCAGATCATTGTCCACGGCGCAGGCATCTGTCACTGCCCACCAGTTTTCCCAGTCAAACACCATGGCGACACGAGGGCGGTTGCAGGTGCCGATCACTTTTGGCGCGATCTGCTCCAGCCGTTCCCCGAGCCGTGCCACCTCGCGAAATACCCTCGTATCTGCTCCGTTTCTGTGGTCGACCACCGCGCCGTGGTATTTCTCGCTGCTGCCCCTGCTCTTGCGCCACTGGAAATACTGCACGCTGTCAGCGCCGCACGCTATCGCCTGCAGCGACGACAGTTCATGCATGCCCGGCCGTTTCAGCCGGTTGATCTGCCGCCAGTTCACAACGGACGGCGTGCTCTCCATTAACAGGAACGTCTTCTTTTTCAGGCTGCGCATCAGGCTGTGCGCCGCCGCCGTTCTGGATGCCGTCCGCAGCTCGTCAGCGCCGCTGTGCCAGTCCGGATAGCTGTCCCACGAGATGATGTCCAGTTCCTCTGCCCACTTGAAATAGTCAAACGTATAGAAAAATTCCATCATGTTCGCAGTGACCGGAAGTGTGCTGTGGCTGCGGACAGCCCGGATCTCCTCCTTGCAGAAGTCAAGCTGCCGGCTGTCCACAAAGCGTTTCCAGTCCAGCTTCTGCCCGTGCACCAGATCCTCCCCGCGCGCGGAAGCGCTCCTGATCTGGTTCCAGTCCGTGTACGTGTGGCTCCAGAAGCTCGTCCACCACGCCGCATTGAGCCTGTCCAGGGAACCGTACTTCTCCCTCAGCCACTCGCGGAAAGCGTTCTGGCAGTGTTCGCAGTGGCAGGCGCCGTCCCCGCCGTTGCCGCCGATCTCGTTTGAGATGTGCCACCCGATCACGCCGGGGTGACTGCCAAACTGCTGTTCGAGCCGCGTGTCAAGCTGCCATGTCTTCTCCCGCATGACAGGCGAGCTCGGGCAGTAATTGTGGCGCTTCCCCGGGTAATTGCGCACACCGTACTCATTTACCTGCAGCACTTCCTCATACTTGCTGGTAAGCCACTGGGGCATCGCGCCTGTGGGCGTCGCAAGGATCGTGTAGATACCGTTCTCGTACAGCCTCTGTATGATCTTTTCCAGCCAGGCAAAATCGTACCTTCCCTCCTCCGGCTCGAGACGGCTCCACGCGAATATGCCGAGCGACACGCAGTTCACGTTCGCCTTTTTCATCAGCTGCAGATCTTCCTCGAGAATCTCCGGTCTGTCGAGCCACTGGTCGGGATTGTAGTCCCCGCCGTGTATGATGCCGCCAAAGTCTCCCATTATTTTTCGTTTCATGATATCCTCCCTCTATGCAAAAGCTTCCCGGCTCTTTCCCCGCACCTGCGGCAGGTGCCGCTAATACCTGATCTCAGGTACGATCCTACCCGCCATACACTGTCACATTTCCAATGCATTCCACATTTCCGTCCTGCACGAGAACCAGACCGTCCTCCGCGATCGCATACACCTTATGTCCAAAGGAGCGAAGCGCCTGGTCGATCCCTCTTTGCTGTGCCTCTGACCCGTCAAAATGTACCTCCACGTCCATCTGCTTTACGTAGCCGATCCCCCTGCATTCACAGTACGCCGGATAATCCTCGTCAGGCGTGATATGGTACGCATCCAGCTGGATCATGGCGCCCGCACTAAAGCCCATCACAACGCCCTTGTACGCGCTCAGCGCCTCCATGATGCCATAGTCCGCGATGCGTTCCACCATCTTGTCCGGCAGTCCGCCTGTGAAGTAGATCACATCGCTTTCTGCGATCGCGCTCAGCGCCTTTTGAGTATCTTTTTCAAAATAATTCAGAAAAGTGACGTTCTGCTCTTTCACACCGAGCGCAGACAGCGGTGTCACGACCAGATTGTAGTACTTTCCACACCCCGGGGCATACAACGCCCTCAATTTCTCCGATGTGTCCACATCGTCCCTGAAAGAAAAGGGGATCACCAGGACTTTCGTCGTGCTGTCAAAAAAAGGCTGCAACACCTCCCTGCACCATGTGCTGCCATATACCGCACTGCTCGATAATATGTTTACCATACTTGTCTGTCCCTTTCATTTTTTAATCTTACCACAAGCCCGCCCTTTTTGAAAGCAAAATAACCCATGTTCCGCAAACACTTAGGCACTGTTAAGAAATAACTTTTAAATAGCCTGTAGGACTTTTTTGAGAGTGCCGCTCAAAAATCAGGCGCATAGTGGGCAATGTAACCGATTTTTGAATGATGCTATCGGAAAAAGACAAGCGATATTAAAGGTCCAAAATCTATTTCATTTTGCCGGAAATGGATATATAATAACAATGTACTATCAAAGACATATCAGGGATTGAGGAGATCATAAATATGAGTAAACTGAGCAAAACTTATCTGAGCTATACTTTTCTGATCATGCTGGTCTGTTGGGGAACGTGTGTACTATGCAGCTTTAACGATATCTCGCTGAGCGATCATAAACTGCTATTGATTCCGTACCTGTTGGGCGGCTTGTCCCCCACGATCGCATCGTATCTGTCATTAAAGAAAAGCAACAGCGTTACAGGTGTCAGAGGCTGGGCAAAAAATATATTTGATCTCAGACACAATGTCTTTTCATACGGCATGGTGGTGGTTATGGCAGTTTTATTTATTTTGCCGCAGTGCCTGATTTCCGGGTATGAAAACGGAGCGCCCTTTTTTGCGATCATTTTCATGATCCCCATGATGCTGCTCGGCGGGGGATTGGAAGAGGCAGGCTGGCGCTATATCCTCCAGACAGAGTTGGAGAAAAAGTATTCGTTCACGATAGCAACGCTCGCAGTCAGTATCATCTGGTGGTTGTGGCACCTGCCCCTGTTTTACATACAGGGTGTCTCCCAATACGGACAAAATTATATTGCATTTGGATTCAATGTGTTGGGTCTAAGCTTTGCATTGGCAGGCATCAGAAAAAATACCGGCAGTGTATGGCTCTGCGTCTTGTTTCACTGCATCGCAAATTCTTTGTCGGGGATATATGTCATCAACGACAATATAGCAGGCAATATAGCGGCAACCATTCTTTTGATCCTGTGTTCCTACGCTTTCGTAAAGCTCAATGACCAGAGAAACCTGTTCCGTTGATGACGGATCCTCATCTGCGCAGATTTGTTTCGTTTTTTCGGCAAAAAGCCCTGTTTTATCCAACTCTACCGTTGGTAGGTGTTCATTTTTATGCCGGTTTTATATGATGATTAGGGTGTCAAAAGGTCTGAATTGAAGCAAGCAGGAGGGTTGAATGATGGATCAAGTCAGAATTGGCGCTTTTATCGCCGAGCGCCGCAAAGCGAAAGGCTGGACGCAAAGCCAGCTGGCAGAAAAACTCGAGATAACCGATAAGGCTGTCTCAAAATGGGAGACAGGGCGGTCGATGCCGGATCTATCTCTGTTTATGCCGCTATGTACTCTTTTAGAGGTCACTTTGAACGAACTGTTCGCTGGCGAGTGCATTGCGGAGGAGACGTTGAGAGCGAAAGCAGACGAGGTCCTCATGGACGTGATCACCAATTGGTTAGGACGCGATCCGCAGGAATCAACAGCATGTGACCCGGCATCCCAAACTGTTTTGGACGTCGAAAATGTTTCCAAGCTGTATGAAACTGCATCGGCAGGACATGGGACAGAAGACAACGCTGTATTAGCTGTAAACAACGTCAGTTTTCAGATAGCGCACGGCAGCCTTGTCGCCATCATGGGCGCTTCCGGTTCCGGGAAAACTACTTTGCTTCAGTTGATAGCCACCATAGACAAGCCGACGAGTGGGGCGATACGGATCAGCGGACAGAATATCGTAGATATCCCGGACGAAGCTGCCGCAGAATTCCGCCGCAGTCATTTAGGTTTTGTCTTCCAGGAATACAACCTGCTCGAAACGCTGACGCTCTATGAAAATATCGCGCTTCCTTTGACGATGAAATCAGTCCCCAAAGAAAACATACGCCCGATGGTCCAAAGGATCTCTGAAAAGCTGGATATATCGGCAATATTAGACAAATATCCATATGAGGTGTCGGGAGGACAGCGGCAGCGGTGCGCCTGCGCCCGTGCTATCGTGGCAGATCCGGATATTATACTTGCGGACGAGCCCACCGGGGCACTGGATTCCCATGCCGCCAGGCAGCTTTTAGACACCCTCTCCATGCTCTGCAGGGAGTATGGCGCAACGATACTGATGGTCACACATGACGTCATGGCAGCCAGTTACTGTGACAGGATCCTGTTTATGAAAGACGGTGAAATAAAAGCTGCCTTAGACCGGGAACAGAAAAACAAACAGACCTTTTTCGCTGATATTTTGAAAAAGATAGAATGGATCGAGGGAGAAAGCCATGCTGTACTTGAAATTGTCAATCCGTAATGCCAGGCGGTCTTTTATCAATTATCTTTTGTATGCCGCTGCCATGACCGTCCTTCTGGCGATCATAGAGGTATCTAACTGTATCACCATTGTCGGAGGATCAGCCGGTTTTCAAGTGATCTCCCTGCCTTTGCTGATCGCAGTCATCCAGATCGTTCTTGTCGGATATATAGACACTTTCATGCTAAAGCAGCGGGCAAAAGAACTGGCAAGCTACTTGCTGCTGGGCATGGAAAGAAAGCGGTTGATCCGGCTGTTCCTGTGCGAAGTCCTGTTGATCGGATTTTGCTGCTGTCTGGCAGGGACAACATTGGGATTTTCGGTATATGGATTTTGGTATTTCCGCGATCCGCTGCATGAGAGGATTCATTTCGGATCGCTCTATGGCAAAAGCATGTTTTATACGTTTCTGTCTTTTTGCCTGATCGAAACGGTGTGTTCTATCTGGTTAAGGCAGCGGTTATACAAGCTGCAGATACGGGAGCTGATGCGGGAGAGAAACCGCAGTCAGGGCGCAAAAGATGCAGGAAACTATAAAACATGGGGCATTCTCTTCTGCCTGTGTTTTGTGTGTCTGATCGGCTGTGTCTGCGGCATTGTTTTTCTGCCGGACGTCTGCATTGTTTATCCTGTATCTGTCGTGGTAATACCGCTGCTGCTCTCTGTCTTTGCCTTTTACAAATGGGTGTTTGGCTGCTTATATGCGTGCAGGCAAAAGAAATCCAGTTGGTTCTATCAGAAAGACAGGCTGTATATCGCGGCGGCTGTGACATCCGATCTCAAAACGGCTGCTGTGGTCAATGCTGTTTTTTGCATATGCCTTTTATTCGCCGGAGGTTCTTTTGTGACCGGAATACTGATGCTGCAGCCGGAATTTCAGCTTTTTGACGCGGTTGTGCAGCAGTGGATGGGCACTTCACAGATCAGTATCTGTATCGTGTTTCTGGTCATTTACTTTTCGGTATTATCTTTGCAGCAGCTCATGGAGATCCGGCAACATGCAAAGGGCGATCAGATCGTGCGCTGTCTGGGAAAAAGCACCCGGCAGATCGAGCGGCTTGTGCACCGACAGATCGCAATCAGATTGACCGCTCCAATGATCATGGCTATATTGATCATTTCGTGCTGTGCACCGCTGCTGAATGCCAGGATGAACTGCATATTGCCGGATTCTTTGCATAACATTCTGCTCAAGCTGACCGGCGCGTTCGGGGCGTGTATTGTCGTTTTCTATATCTGCTATTTTGAGATTGTCCGCGCTATGGGCAAACGATATATTTTCCCCTCTGATTGAAAGGCGTCCGGCACAAAAATTACCGCTTTTCGATCTTTAGATCCACTTTCCATCTCGGCTTGCAGGCATAGGTCTCCCTCGCGTACACCTTCTCATACCGGTGTACGCTGAGCAGCAGTCCTATCAGTACTGCGTACACAAATGCCGCCCCGCCCCCGTAAGTCAGGAACGGGATCACAACCGTCGTGGCGGGGAACAGCCCGACATTGACCAGGATCCCTTCCAGACAGTTCAGCAAGAGAACCAGCATACACCCCATCGATACCAGAAAGCCGAGCTGGTTTTTCTGCCCGCGGACGATCTTCACCGCGTGCAGGACAAGCGCGATCATCGCGGCCACCAGCAGGATCCCGGCGATAAAACCATAGACATGCATCGCTGCGAGCGGCACCAGGCCCTCCGCCCCTGTGAAGGTGACATACTGCATGCTGTCCATTTCCGAGCCGCCCCTGCCCACAAATCTCGCATTTCTCAGGATATCATCGATCACCGTATATATGTAGTTGTACGTGTCCCGGTACTGGTCCCGCTGAAAAAATGCCTTAATGCGCATCACTCGGAAACCTGCCCCGCCCGCGATCAAATACCCCAAAAACGCTGCCGACGGCAGAAGCACGGCTGCAGCGGCGACCGCCGTCATACGCTTTCTGCCCTTGCCAAACACACCTTTTTGGATCGCCGCAAACACCATGATGATCATGATCAGCAAAATATTGAACGATGCAGGCAGCGTCGACGAGAAGTATGTGCACAGCACAAACGTGATAACACTCACCGCGATCGCCTCACCCACTGCCCTGCAGCCTCCCATGCGAAGCTGGTACAAAATGCCCGCAAAAACCGGCACGTACAGGTACACCAGTATGGACATCACCGGAATCCTGCCGTTGACTGTCGCCATACAGTATCTGCCGATAAACAGTACGATCGTCATGACAAGGTAAGCTGCCGCGCTGATCCGCCCGATGACACTGTAGTCCACAAAATACACGGCGGCAATGACCGCAAAACCCGCAAGCATGAACAGTCCCTGCCTGCAGCCACGCTCAACACCATAGACCGGTATCAGGCACAGCATCCCCATGACACTCAGCACAAATGTCACCAGAAGCATTCTCCAGTTGAACTGCGGGCGGTGGATCCTGTCCATCAGGACTCCGATCTCCACCGGATCGCCCATCTCGCGCACCGCCTTTGTGACCGCCTTGTCGTGCGCCATCCCCGACTGCTCATACGCCTGCGCCTGATCCAGGATATGGCTGGACAGTTCGCGCGCCACGCCGTCGCGCGCCTTCGCACAGCGGATCTGATCCGTCAAAATCTTTATAAATTCTTCCATTTTCATCTCTCCTATTACAAGACGGTCCCGAAACGGTCTCCGCCTGATCTGTAATCCTTCCTTTGTCAGACAGATCCCGATACGGTCTCCACCTGATCTGTAATCTTTCCTTTGTCAGACAGATCCCGATACGGTCTCCGCCTGATTTGTAATCCTTCCTTTGTCAGACAGATCCCGATACGGTCTCCGCCTGATCTGTAATCCTTCCTCACGCCATACCGAGCACATTCACTACGGCAGTCTGGTACTCATGCCACTCTTCCTTCCTGGATCTCAGATACCTCTTGCCGCCCTTCGTGATACTGTAATATTTGCGTATCTTCCCGTTGACCTCACTCTCGTACGAGGTCAGCAAGTCCTTCTCCTCGAGGGAGTGCAGCAGCGGGTAAAGCGTCCCTGCCTTTAGTGTGAATACATTGTTCGATTTCGCCTCGAGCGTCTCGATCATCTCGTAGCCGTACATGTCCTTGTCCTCCAGCAGACGCAGGATCAGCATGGAGGTACTGCCCGAGATCAGTGACTTGTTGATTGCCATGATCGACCATTCCTTTCTTTTTTAGTTTAAGTTATTTTAGGTTATCCTTTGTTTTGTTTTGCTTTGCTTTGCTTATTTTCGGCTCTTTCCTTTTTTAACTTTTTAATTTTCAGCTTTTCCGTTCTCGTCCTTTCTTTTTCTGATTTGTGATCTTATAGGTGGCTTTAATATATAGATTATCGATATATAGGATATGTACATTATATATCGGTAATCTATATATGTCAAGTCATTGTGAAGTATTGAGCACGGCAATATTACGAATTGTGCTATTTTTTACATTTCAAGCGAATTATTACATTTCGATTTGACAGGAAACTCCTATTCTGATAGGGTATAGGCTAATACATAAATGTATCACACACGAAAAGATAAAACGTTTAATGAATCCAGCACAAGCGACCTCTTTCAGAAATGCGACAGGAAAAATAGACTACACCATGACAAACGATTATATGTTCCGCGCCGTCCTGCAGGATTGTTATCCTCAATCCGATCGAACCTGGCAAGGCAATTGACGACAGGGCCTTTGTTCTCGATATCAAGGTTTCCAGCGCATCCGGAGTTTTATGCCACCAGCAAAATGATCAACGTGAAGAAGCATTATATTTATAATGACAACTTCACCCTTCATGTGTTAGACTTGAATCAGATACACCTGGCAACCGACGAGGACAAAGCCTACGGGATCGATCACTGGGCAAAACTCTTCAAAGCAAAGACATGGGAGGATTTAAAGATGTTAGCGACAGACAACAATACAGACACGGACATGCTGGAAGCGACTTGTGAAACGATCTTCCGCCTCAATCAGGACGACGCGATCCGCTACTGGTGTGAAGCCCGCGAAGACGGGGAGCGCATCCTGCGGACGTACAAGAACCAGCTTGCCGAGAAGGACAAAGAGCTTGCCATAAAAAATAATGAGCTCGCCGAAAAAGACGCCCGGATCGCCAGCCTCGAAGCGCAATTGAGACAAAAGTGAAGCGCCATCATAGAGCTGTAACGGGAGTGGCTAATGAGATAGCTATTTTTCCCTTCTATTGGCTGATACGTTATTCAAAAAGGCAGATAATGAGTTTGATTTCATTAAAAAATCCTATGAATTTATCGGGGAAGATCAGAGCAGAACGAAACGGAGGGAGAAAGAAATTCAATGTTAATTTTATTGTAAAACACAGGCGCTTTTTTGTATAATAGAGATACGGTAGGAGCAAGTTGTATTGTATCTTCTGCTGAATATAGCGAGGTGGTAAAATGGCACAAAACACGCCAAAGCGTAAAATAAAAGACAGCGTGTTCACAAATTTATTTCAAG
>ERZ808051.136-NODE-136-length-96713-cov-6.014042_pt1 | contig 96713 bp, 90 predicted proteins | sample MGYA00380199_ERZ808051 | MGnify/ENA primary metagenome ERZ808051 (study PRJEB31490, sample SAMN06133391) | mouse gut metagenome | isolation source: J11 | host: mice | place: China: Chengdu | collected 2015-05 ... | reverse complement strand
CTATACAAAATGGCAACGGGAGCGGTTTGACAATATGAGTTCTGATGAATTTAATAATGCGGCGGTTGCATACTCCAAAAAAAATCCGTTTTGTAAAAAAGAGTAAGGCAGAGAAAGATTTAAGTTATGTGAGAAAGGCGATATTTTAAGAAAGCAGACAGAGCAGGACAGGTGCTTCATAATAACATGGAGTGTCTGTCCTGTTCTTTCTTTGTGCCATATGAAACTCATCCGGCGGACCGGCTCCGCCAATGCGTGTTCGGAGATCCATATGCTTTTGATGTTCAGACATTATTCCATCCCTTCAGCTTCTGTAATACTCGCTCGGGTTTTTTCCGAATTCCCGCTTAAACACTTTCAGGAAATTGGAATAATCGCTGAATCCGCACCGGAGGCATGCGTCCATCACAGGAACACCGTTCCGCAAAAGATTGCGCGACGTAATCAGCCTCTTTTTTATTATATACTGGTAGAGGGAGAGGCCTGTATACTGTTTAAACTGCCTGCTTAAGTAATACTTGCTGATATAAAACCGGGATGCCAGTTGATCTAACGACAATTCTTCTGTCAGATTCTCGTTGATATACAGAAGGATCTGATTGACCTTTTCATTTTCCGTAATATCATTTTTGATGGAATCCGGCGTATCATAATACGCACGGCTGACCTTTACGAGAAACTCCGTCATGTAGGAATAAACCAGCGCGGCGCTTCCTAACTCCCGGCTTTTCCTGGCCTCGGATATTTTCCCGCAGATCCGCTTCAGATCTGTGATTTTCTGGCTGTCAGGACGGATCAGGCGGTAATCTTTTAAGGCCGCATCCGTAAAACAGGAGGTCAGATCCTCTCCGAACAGATCCTTAAGACTTATAAATACATCATCGGCAAGCCAGACCACAATTCTTTCATAGGGCTTTCCCGGGCGCACATCCGGACGGTGAATATCCGAGCTTCCGGTCAGAAGAATATCTCCTGGCCGCAGGTTATAAGTCCTCCCTTCAATAATATAATTCACATTTCCGGATAGAAAAAAAAATATTTCATAAAATGGATGTTGATGAAGTTCAACTGTCAGCGGCTCCTCGGTGTAGGTATGATGGAATTCAAAATACTTTTCTGTCATAATCTGGCTTGGATTAAACTCTTCTTTGTACATCTTCTACAAAGTCATCCTTTCAAAACAGGTAAATATAACGAAAGCGAAACTTCATATCAATTATTATATGGCAAGATTTACCATATTTCAAGCCGGAACTACCACGCAATCTTTCGGGATTCCTGTTATGCTTGAATTGTAACGGAACAGTACCTTCACAGTTACAGACAAACATCCATTAAAAACTGCCGGCGGCCATGGGATTTTGGGTTTCGTTTTAAAAAAACAAGGAGGAAACAGATATGAAACGTTTTTGCAGAGCACTTACTGTGATACTCAGTATAGGAATGCTGGCAGCAGCATCTTCCGGATGCAGTGCGGCCGGACGGGATTCCCGCCGGATTATCCGGATCGGCCACAATCAGGCAACCGATCACCCCACCCATATTGCACTGCTCGCTTTTGAAGAATATATCGAAAGCAGGCTCGGAGACAAGTACAATGTGGAAGTATATCCCAGTGAGCTGCTTGGCTCACAGACGGATATGGTTCAGCTGACACAGACAGGCGCCATCGACTTCTGCGTGGCGAGCAACTCAATTCTGGAAACTTTTTCGGAAAACTATACGCTGTTCAATCTGCCGTACCTATTTGCTTCTCAGGACGCATATCACGCGGCAATGGACGATTCCGAAATTGTGGACCCTATTTTTGAATCCACCGCCAAAGCCGGTTTTGAAGCAGTCACATGGATCGACGCGGGCACCCGTAACTTCTATACCGTGTCCACGCCAATCAACACCCCGGCGGATTTAAAGGGTTTAAAGATTCGTGTCCAGCAGTCTCCGACCAACGTGGAAATGATGGACCGCCTCGGCGGTTCCGCGACGCCGATGGGGTTCGGAGATGTGTACACTGCACTGCAGTCCAAGGTAATCGACGGAGCGGAAAACAATGAAATGGCCTTAACTTCCAACGGACACGGCGACGTCTGCCGGTTCTATTCCTACGATATGCATCAGATGATTCCGGATATCCTGATCGGCAACTGTGCTTTTCTGGACGAGCTTTCCGGGGACGAACGGGCAATCTTTGAGGAGGGCTTCCAGCTTGTCAATCTGGTGGAACGGGAGGAATGGGGAAAAGCGGTTGATGCCGCGAAGGAAAGAGCGCAGAATGTACAGGGTGTACAGTTCCTTTATCCGGACCCGAAACCCTTCCAGGAAATATGTGAACCCATGCATGAAAAAGTGCTTTCGCAGTATCCGGATCTTCAGCCCATTTATCAGCGGATCCAGGAATGCAACGCAAAGTATTCTGTGGAAGCAGAGTAGGAGGTATGTAAATGAACACATTTCGTAACGGAATTACCCGAGCCTTAAACCTGCTGGCGGGCGTCAGTTTCCTTGCCATGGTGATTCTGACCTGCTGGCAGGTTCTGACAAGATATGTGCTCAAAAATCCGTCCACCTGGTCAGAGGAGCTGGTCGGTTATCTGTTCGCATGGATGAGCCTTATGGGAGCTTCCCTTATCACCTGCGAGCGCGGGCACATGAACATTCCCATTCTCGTAGAAAAATGCAGCGCGGGCATGCAGAAGCTTTTAAACTGTGTCGGAGAAATCATCGCCTTTCTGTTCTCTGCCGTCATTCTCACCTTTGGCGGGGTGCAGATCACAACGCTGGCCATGGAGCAGATGACATCTTCTTTAGGCGTACCCATCGGTATTTTCTATATTGTACTGCCGCTCTGCGGAATTCTCAACATGGTCTATACGCTGCTCAATGTTGCGGATATTCTTCACGGACAGGCAGAAGAAAAGGAGGCGGCATAAATGGCAATACAGTCACTGGTTATTATTCTGATCGTGTTACTGGCGCTTCTGGCCCTTGGCGTACCGATTGCCTATTCCATCGGCATCTCTGCCCTTGTGGTAATTTTGCAGACCGTACCGCTTGACGTATCTGTGGTAACGGCAGCTCAGAGAATTTTCGTGGGGATGAGCAAGTTCAGCCTGACCGCTATCCCGTTTTTTATCCTGGCGGGCAATCTGATGAACCAGGGCGGTATTGCCAAACGCCTGGTTGATTTTGTTATGGCAATTCTCGGCAAGCTTCCGGGCGCTCTGCTGGTCACAAACGCCGGCGCAAACGCTCTGTTCGGAGCCATCTCCGGTTCCGCTTCCGCCGCCGCGGCTGCTGTGGGAAGCATGGTCAGGGAAGGTGAAGAGGAACAGGGCTATGATCCGGCCCTCTGTGCGGCCACAAACGGAGCATCGGCTCCCTCCGGCCTTTTGATACCGCCGTCAAATGCTCTGATCACGTACTCTCTCGCATCCGGCGGTACGTCGGTAGCCGCTCTCTTTCTCGGCGGTTACATTCCGGGATTTCTATGGGCTCTCTGCTGTATTATTGTTGGAGTGATTCTCGCAAAACGTAAAGGATATCGGGGAACCGAAGGTAAATTTGACTGGAAAAATCTCGGCACCGCAACCATCCGTGCAATTCCGGCTCTGTCCCTGATTGTGATTGTAATCGGGGGAATCGTTTCCGGCATTTTCACCGCCACAGAAGGATCGGCGATTGCCGTTGCCTATGCCCTGGTTCTCGGTGTTCTGTACCGGAATATTACCCTGAAGTCCTTCTGGAAAATCGTGGTGGAAAGTGCAAAAATGAGTGGTATGGTCGTATTCTTAATCGGCACTTCCAATATTCTCGGCTGGGTTATGGCATTTTTACAGATTCCGCAGGCCGTTTCCGCGGCTCTTCTTGGACTGACTGACAATTACGTGGTGATTCTCCTGATCATGAATGTGATTCTTCTGATTGCAGGGACCTTCATGGACGTAACTCCCGCAATTTTGATCTTCACACCACTGTTCCTTCCGATTGTAAAGACTTTCGGCATGCATCCGGTACACTTCGGGCTGATTCTCGTTTATAATCTGTGTATCGGAAACATTACGCCTCCGGTCGGCAATACGCTGTTTGTGGCGATCAAAGTCGGCGGTACGACTCTGGCAAAGACCATCCCTTATATGGTATGGTATTATATCGCCATTCTGATCGGACTGCTTCTCGTCACATACGTTCCATTCTTAAGTACAGGTCTGCCCATAGCTGCGGGCCTGATATGATGATACCAGGGGCACACAGTGCGGAGCAATCCGTGGTATCACAGGGGACAAAATACCTTTTGACCCCGGCATCTTAATATAGAGTACTCCCGGAAACTCTTTGTGCCCGGATTTGTGAGATGATTTTTTGTCAGACGCAAAGATGGGTGCAGGGGAGTTTCCGAGAGTGCTCAATATAAAATAGGAGGTAATTTTATGCAGATGACATTTCGCTGGTACGGCGACGGCAACGACAGCATCACACCGGAGATGATCCGGCAGATTCCCGGAGTCACCGGCCTCGTCTGGGCACTTCACGGCAAACAGGCCGGTGAGGTGTGGGAAACAGAGGAAATTGAAGCCGTCAGGCGCCGCATTGAGGGCGCCGGATTCAACATGGATGTGGTGGAAAGTGTCAATGTCCATGACGATATCAAAATCGGTCTCCCCACCCGTGATAAGTATATCGAAAATTATAAGACCACCCTTCGCAATCTGGCGCAGTTTGGTGTCAAAGTTGTAACCTACAACTTCATGCCGATCTTTGACTGGACAAGAACCGATCTGTTTCACCCGCTGGAGGACGGCTCCACCGCCCTGTTTTACGAAAAGAACCGGATCCAGGAAGATTACAGGGAGATGGCCGATTATATTCTCAATCATCTTCACGGAATGACCTTCCCGGGCTGGGAGCCTGAGAGAATGGCAAAGCTGGATGAGCTTTTTGAGGCGTACCGCCCGGTAACCAAGGAAAAGCTCTGGGAGAATCTCAAATATTTCCTTGAGGCGATCATGCCGACCTGTCATGAGACAGGCATTAAAATGGCGATCCACCAGGATGATCCGCCGTGGGACATTTTCGGTCTGCCCCGCCTTCTGTGTGACAAAGAATCCATCGGCCGTCTTCTCCATATGGTAGACGACCCATATAATTGTCTCTGCCTGTGCTCGGGATCCCTCGGAGCCAATCCGGAAAACAATGTGGCCGACATCATCCGCGCCTGCTGCGACCGGATCGCTTTCGCCCATGTCCGCAATGTCCGCCATTATCCCAATGGAGATTTTACCGAGGCCTCCCACCGCGACTGCGACGGAGACACCGGAATCCTTGATATTATGAAGGCCTATCACGACTGCGGCTACACCGGATATATGCGGCCGGATCACGGCCGTCATCTATGGGGCGAACAGTGCCGGCCGGGCTACGGGCTCTATGACCGGGCTCTTGGAATCATGTATCTCTGGGGCTGCTGGGATATGCTTGATAAAACCGAAGGCAAAAAGGGATAAAAAGGAGGTATCTATGGAAAAATTTATGAATCAGGATTTTCTGTTATCCACACCGACGGCAAAATGGCTGTATCATGATGTGGCAGAAAAAATGCCTGTGATCGATTATCACTGTCATGTCAATCCGCAGGATATTGCAGAAAACCGCAAATTTGATAATATTTCAGAAGTATGGCTCGGCGGAGATCACTATAAATGGCGTCAGATGCGATTTGGCGGCATTCCGGAAGAAATGATCACCGGAAACGCGGATCCGAGGGAAAAATTCCGCGCATTTGCATCCATTATGCCACGGTTAATCGGGAATCCCCTGTATCACTGGAGCCATCTTGAGCTTTTGCGGTATTTCGGCATTCACGAACCGCTGACAGAAGAAAACGCGGATGCCGTCTACGATGCGTGCAATGAAATCCTGTCCCGCCTCCCTGTCCGGGATATGATGCGTATGTACAACGTAAAAGCCGTATGTACCACCGACGCCCCTTGCGATGACCTCCACTGGCATACGGTCATCGCAAAAGATCCAACCATGGAAATAAAGGTTCTTCCGGCGTTCCGTCCGGACAGGGCCATTAACATTGAGAAAGAGGGCTTTGCAGAATATATGAGAAAGCTCTCCCGTACCGTCGGATATGAGATCAAAAATACCGACGACGTCATCCGCGCCCTGGGAGACCGGATTGATTACTTTGCCGCCCACGGCTGCCTCTGCGCCGATCACGGGCTGGATTCCTGTATGTTTGAAGCGCCGGATGGCGCCGCCGCAGACAGGGCCTTTTCGGACGCGATGCAGGGAATCTGTCCCCCGGCGAAAGACGCGGATATTTTCAAGACCATGGTGACTATGGCATGTGCGAAAAAATACGCTCAGAAAGACTGGGTGATGCAGATTCATTTCGGGTGCCTCCGCAACAACAATAAAATCATGTTCAGAAAGCTGGGCGCCGACACCGGTTTTGACGCGGTCAACAGCCGGTCAGGCGTGGAGCATGCGGCTCCTCTGCTAAATGCGTTTCTGGAAAACGGCGGCCTCCCGAAAATGATCTTATATTCCCTGAACCCCAATGACAATACGGCCCTTGTCTCCATTGCCGGATGCTTCCAGGGCGGGGGCATGGCAGGACGTATCCAGCACGGCAGCAGCTGGTGGTTTAATGATACCCGCTCCGGGATGAGAAGCCAGCTGACAGAGCTTTCAAATAACGGAACGCTGGGATGCTTTGTGGGCATGCTGACAGACTCCCGCTCTTTCTTAAGCTACACAAGGCATGAGTATTTCCGCCGCATCCTCTGTGAGCTGATTGGCGAATGGGTGGAAAGCGGGCAGTATCCCGACGACAGAAAACATCTGACAAAGCTTGTGGAAGATATCTGCTTCAACAACACAAACTCGTTCTTCCGGTTTGACGTGCAGTAGAAAGGAGAAATTAATTATGAATTTACCATTGAATATTGATTTTACAGGAAAAGTAGTTGTAATCACAGGCGCAGGCGGAGTTCTCTGCGGCACCATGGCAAAAGCCTTCGCACAGGCAGGTGCTAAAGTCGCGGCACTGGACTTAAATGAAGACGCCGTAAAAAAGACAGCGGACGAATGCAGAGCTGAAGGCTATATCTGTGAAGGCTACAAAGCCGATGTTCTGAACCCGGAAGCCATGGAGGCGGTGCATGCACAGGTTCTTAAAGATCTGGGGCCCTGCGATATCTTAATCAACGGAGCCGGCGGAAATAATCCGAGGGCGACCACGGACAATGAGTATCATCACGAAGCAAAGGAAGGCCAGAAGACCTTCTTTGATCTGGACGCAGGCGGCGTGGATTTTGTATTCAAGTTAAATTTCCAGGGAACCCTGATCCCGACCCAGATCTTTTCAAAGGATATGGTGGAAAGAAAGTCCGGGAATATTCTGAACATCTCTTCCATGAACGCTTACATTCCCCTGACCAAGATTCCGGCATACTCCGCGGCAAAGGCCGCTGTCTCCAACTTCACCCAATGGCTTGCGACTCACTTCGCCGGCACGGGAATCCGCTGCAACGCCATTGCGCCGGGATTTCTGGTTTCCAACCAGAACCGTTCTCTGCTGTTTAACCCGGACGGCACGCCGACCGCCCGGTCAGAGAAGATCTTAAACGGAACCCCGATGCACCGCTTCGTGGACGGAGAAGAGCTTCTCGGCGGCGTATTCTTCTTATGTGACGATACGGCCGCCGGCGCAATCACCGGCGTGGTGCTTCCAATTGACGCAGGTTTTGCCGCTTACTCAGGTGTGTAAAAGAGTTTGCTTCACAGTCCCATTGCGTCCGAAGGACGCAATAGCCCCCGGCAGACGTGAAAGGGCAATCCACGGGTTTGCTTTCTTCGCTCGGAGCAGTTCAGCCTCGCGCTTCTTGTCCGCTGCAAGCGGGCAAGAAGACGCTATATTTAGCAATATTGAGCATACGAAATGTTCAGTTTTTGCTAATGAGAGCGACCGTATTATATCAAGGCTCTTGGCAAAGAAGGCGGTGTATATGTTCGTGTTGCCGGAACTACTCGCCTTGCCGATGAGTATATGATAAAAGAGCTGATGTTCGAGGGAAGCAACCGCTATTTCGACCAGGCTTTGTGTACAGGACTGACCATCACAGACGAAGATATTGATGCTCTCTGCAAAGCAATGAAGAAACAGGCGTTCAAAAATGCTCATAATGAGGAACAAAAAGTGGCTATTAAAGATGTTGGCAGACAGCAGCTTCGCTCTTGGGGCATTTTGATTGAGCGTGAGGGAAAAGATTATCCGTCCAATGCCTATGCAATTCTCACTGGCTGCGGTGGACTTCATGTTGCAATACAATGCGGTGTGTTCAAGGGAACAACCAAAGAAGTTTTTGTTGATCGACGGGAATATACCGGTCCACTATGGGAACAAATAGATGAAGCATTTCGGTTTGTTCTGAGAAATATTCATTTGGGTGCCACTATTGTGGGAATCTACCGTCAGGATGTTTATGAAATTCCACCGGATGCCATTCGTGAGTTAATCATCAATGCTGTGGTACATCGTAGCTATTTGGATCATGGCACAATACAGATTGCTGTTTATGATAACCGGCTGGAAATCACTTCTCCTGGTAAACTTCCAATGGGACAGACGATGGAGCGTATGAAGGAAGGTTATTCCAAAATCAGAAATGAAGCACTTGCCCATGCGTTCTCTTATATGAATTTAATTGAGCATTGGGGAAGTGGTATTCCAAGAATCATTGGTAAAGTAAAGAAAGCCGGATTGCGGGAGCCAGAGTTTATTGGCGGTGAAGTTGATCTTCGTATCAATATTTATCGAGGTCAAATCAGTGATACCGCTGACCTCAATGACCACAACAGTGCCGGAAAAGTGCCGGATAATGGAAATAAAGTGCCGGATAACACTGTAAAAATGCCGAATACCGGTGAAAAAGTGCCGGATAGTAGTGTAAAAATGCCGGATAGTGAGCAGGAACAGCTCATTTACGAGTATGTTTTAGAAAATGGTTCAATAACAACAAATAAGGCGATGGAACTTCTTAATGTGAAACAGCGGAGAGCGAGAATTATTTTGCAGTCGATGATTGAAAAAAATTGGCTGAAAAAAGCAGGTGCAGCAAGAAGTACCATTTATTTGAAGAACATAGAGAGACAGTAAACAATGGAACAGTTCAGCCTTGCGAAGATTCTGTGTAAAAAAAGCGTTGAAAACTTGTTTTCATAAGCGTTTTTTACTCGGAATCTTCATAAAGCGGATGCCATAAGCTTCTTGTCCGCGGTACGCGGGCAAGAAGATGCAAGGCTGAACTGTTACGAATTTTCCATCAAGTCCCGCCGTAGGCCGTTGGTGGTAAAAAAGTTCAGCATATTCGCCGCGTCCCTGAGGTTATACGGCAGTCAGAAAACGCCCGTAATCATTCTCTGCATTTCTTAATTTCCCGTATCACGTCAATGACCGTGCCGTTCCGGTATTCCACAACACAGACCACCCGGTCTGTGGTCTCAATGGTTTTCGGAACCCCCGTTAAAGACTCGGCCAGCTCCTGAAGATACTGGATAGTCACTAACTTCATATTGGCCTTTTCCAGGTCCTCCTTCAGTTCCGCGTAATATTTGTGGGCCGGATTTAAAGCGATTCCCGCCTCCGTCACCACCGCCGCCACAGTCTCGCCCGGCGTACAGCAGGTAAACACCTGCTTGGTGATAGACGGCGTTCTTCCACGAACCACCGGCAGGCAGACAATGGAAATATCTGAACCGGCCGCCACATCGGGACCTCCTCCGAGACCTCCCATCATCTCACCAGAAGAACCCGTCAGGATATTTACATTAAAGTCCGTATCCACCTCCAGAGCCGCCAGCACTCCAAAATTTAACTTATCCAGCATGGAGCCCTTGGAAAACGGATTGGAATACACCGCGTTGTCGATTTCCACGATTCCCGGTTCTTCCACAATGGCTCTGGCCGCAACGGCATCAAAGCACTGACTGCACTCTAAGACACGCACCAGGCCTTTTTTGTACATATCCACAATGGCTGCCGTAATGCCGCCGAGGGCAAAGCTTGCCTTTACGCCCCGCGCTTCCATCCGGTCTGCCAGATAATTGGTACAGGCGATGCTGATGGCCCCGGCCCCTGTCTGGAAGGAAAAATTTTCCTTAAACAGTCGGGAAGCCGCCATTACATCAGCCGCCCGTTCGGCGATCATTAAGTCCCTGGGATTCTTCGTCATTCTGGCCGCGCCCTTTCCGATCTTATCCGGGTCGCCGATCCGGTCCACCTTCACCACATAATCCACATACTGCTGGGAAATACTGACCGGGTTACAGGGGTAATCCACCAGATAATCCGTAATTACAATGACCTTTGCCGCATTCTGGGCATCCACAAAGGAATACCCCAGGGAGCCGCAGGCATTGGGACCGATCTGGCCGGTGGCATTTCCGTATTCATCTGCGGCCGAAGCGCCGATAAAGGCCACGTCAACCATAAGCTCTCCCGCTTCTATGGCTCTGGGCCTGGAACCATGGGTGCGGAGAATCACAGGCTCCTCCATAAGGCCTTCCAGTACCGCGTCCCCAAGCTCTCCGCGGATTCCGCTGGCCTCGATTCTGTCAATGGTCCCATCTTTTACAAAATCCACGATGGACGGATTTTTAATGTTCACAACAGCGCTGGGAGCAAACCGAAGATGCCGGATTCCCAGAGTGCGGATGGCGGCCAATACCTGGCCGACGATTTCATCCCCTTCGCGGAAGCTGTGATGGAAGGAAATGGTCATGCCGTCCTTAAGACCTGCGGCTTTTACCGCCTCTTCGATGGAAGGGAGAATTTTGCAGTCTCCGGACACATGCTTTCCCGCCGTCCTTAAGGTACGTACAGGCTCACCGGACGGCGCCCCCGTATAAGCGCCCATATAGGGCTTAACCACATAATTCCCGATCTTTTCCGGGATTTCCCGTCCCACTGCATTCTTCATTTTAAATCACCATCCCTTTCACATGGATACCTGCCGCCTCGGCCTGTGCGAGGGTGGTCAGAGCCCGAAGCTCCATGGGCTTGTCGATCATGCCGCCGTCTAAGGTAACGGCTCCCTTATGGTTCTTCTTTCCCTCTTCCACGGCCGCCAGTACGCGGAGGGCATATTTAATTTCCTTCGTGCCGGGGGTGAAGTAGGAATTCACTGTGTCGATCTGTCTTGGATGGATACAGGTCTTTCCGTCAAAACCCAGGTTCTTTGCCAGGGCCGTATCTTCCATAAGCCCCTCTTTATCGTTAATATCGCTGAATACGATGTCCAGAGCGTCAATTCCCGCTGCGCGGCAGGCCATGAGCACCGCGTTTCTTGCATAGAACACCTCCAGGCCTTTCTTTGTTCTCTGGGCCTTTAAACTGGCGGTCAGATCCTCCGCGCTTACGGCCATGGCTACCACACGGGAATCGGAATGAGCAATCTCCATGGCGTTTATCACGCCCATATAGGATTCAATGTTGCAGATCAGCTCGATTTTCCCCACTTCCAGGCCGATTTTTTCCTCAATTGCCCCAATGCGCTCTGAAATATTTTTTACCTCTCTGGCATACTCCACTTTGGGAATGCGGATGGCATCAGGATTGGCCCGGACCGCCGCCTGCAGATCCTCTTCCAGATATTCCGAGTAGATGCCGTTGACGCGGATGCATACATACTTGTCTTTTGGACGGTGGTTCTTCACCATGTTATATACTAAAAATCTCGCCGCATCCTTTTCCGCCGCCGGGACTGAGTCTTCCAGATCATAGATCAGCATGTCCTCATTATAAAATACTGCCTGAATCATGTTGACCGGACTGGAGCCGCTGGCGTAAAGGCTGGTGCGTTTCAGACGGATTGTTCTTTCTGCCATTCTTTTCCATCCTCCTTTGACCAGTCATAATGTTCCTCTGCCCCACGGCAGATAACGCACTGCATTCTGGATTTAATTACGCAGTCCAAAGCTCCCTTATCGCGGATTTCCACCTCCGCATCCGCGACGCCGAATTCCTCCAGAGTCTTTTTCACAGTCTCCAGAATGGACTCGCCAAACATCATTTTCACATCGCTCTCCAGATCAATGGCAATCCCATTGCCCGGATTGGGACGGATGGTAATCTGGCAGTCGCTGGATTCCAGAGTCCCAGCCACTGCCGGCTTTCTAATTTCCATGGTGATATCTCCTCTCTGCCGTCCTCTCCGGTCGGCCATTTTGCTTAAAATCCATACACCTGGGCCGGATTTTCCACCAGGGCAAGCTGCTTTTCCCGCCCTGACAAAAACCACTGGTCAATGGTCTCCAGAAGTTTCCCTTCCTCCGGCTTCACCTTCTCCGTCACATGGGGAAAATCGCTGCCCCACAGCATCCGCTCCGGCGCATATCCGGAAAACGCCCGCGCCACTCTGGCCGCATCTTCCCAGGGCTCTCCTTCTCTTGTATTCAAATAGGGGCCAGACAGCTTTACCCATGTCTTTCCTTTATCCAGCCTTTTGCAGATCCAAAGAAAGGCCGGGTCCGAAATTCCAAGCTCCGGTTTCAGCCGTCCCATATGGTCAATGACCACTTTATTCTCCAGGCTCTCTATGATTTCTGCATGTTCCAGAAGCTGGGCGGAGCTCATATGAAGCTGGATGTTCCATCCCATGTCCTTTGTTCGATCCGCCAGATTTTTGCATATATCCATGGAAACCACCGCCTTGGCCGGATTCCACACGCTGAACCGCAGGCCCCGGACTCCATGTGCGTGAAGATATTCCAGCTCTTTATCGGTTGCCTGGCTATTTACCACAGCGATTCCCCTGGCCCGGTCCGGTCCGAATTTTTCAATGGCGTCCACCAGACAGGCATTGTCTGTGCCAAAGGGCTTTGCCTGAACGAAAACGGCCCGCTCCAGGCCCATTTCCTTTGCCAGCTTTTTATATTCCTCCACGGTTCCTTTCTGGGCTTCGGCTTTGCCGTCGTTGGGGAACGCGGGGTCAATGATATGCAAATGGGAATTACAGGCATGGGCCGGCAGCGTCACATTTTTATATTCCATCCTCCATCATCCTTTCTGAGTGCTTTCGAAAACTCCCCTGCCCCATCTTTATGGCCGATTTTGGGGGAGCGTCCCTTTTTGTGCCTTCAGGTACGGGAACAGCCCGCCGGCCTTCATAATATCCTTTTCTAAGTCACTGACCGCGTCTCCGTGAAACTCCCTTCCGCTATCCAGATTTTTTATGGTTCCGTTGTCCATATCCACCTCCAGCATGTCTCCGTCCTTTATGGCGCCATTTTTAATGGCCTCGGAAAGTCCTTTGGTAAACAGCACCGGATAGCCGTTGTTTACGGCGTTCCGGTAATAAATTCTGGAGCAGGTCTCCACAAGGATGCAGGGAATCCCGGCATATTGAAGACAATACACAGCGTGCTCACGACTGGAGCCGCAGCCGAAATTTTTTCCGGCCACCACAAAGTCCCCCGGCTTCGCTTCCTTTGCAAAATTCTCCTTTCCCGGATAATACTCAAAGGAATACTGGGGCATGTTTTGGGGGTCTGTCTCGGCCAGATATTTATTGTGATAAATCAGATCGGTGTCCACGTCATCGGAGAACACCCACGCTCTTCCTTTTAAAACGCTCATCGTTTCCTCCAATCACCGCCGCTGGCGGCCTTCTTTATTAAACGGACATGCCACGAAACACTTTTAAAGTATCTCCCTGGGATCCGTGATGCAGCCCCGGACTGCCGTGGCCATAGCCGACATAGGGCTCATCAGGTAGGTGTGACTCCCCTTTCCCACTTTTCCGATGAAGTTCCTGTTGGTGGTGGAACAGCCGATGTCGCCTGACGGCAGCGCTCCGTAATGCTCCGCGGTGCAGAGAGAACAGGTGGGGTTCGTGCAGACAATGCCTGCCTCCAGAAATGCAGCCAGAATCCCCTCGCGGGCCAGCCTAAGCTGTACCTCGGTGGTACTGGGGGTAATGATGGCGCGAATGGACGGAGCGATTTTTCCTCCCCCCGCCATAAGGACCTCATAGGCCGCTTTAAAGTCTTCGTATCTTCCGTTGGAACAGGAACCGATATGAATCTGGTCCACCCTGGTCCCCGCGATCTCAGAAACCGGCTTTACATTGTCCGGCGCATCGGGACAGGACGCGAGGGGCTCCAGATCGGTCACATCATAATGGAGTACCCGGCAGTATTCGGCATCCGGATCCGCGGACAGGGTTCTTACCCGTTCTCTCACTTCTTCTCCGGCACGCTCACAGAGCCATTCCAGCACCTCGCCGTTTGGCATGATGAGTGGCACCTTTCCGCTCATTTCCGTCACCATGGAGCAGAGGGTAATACGCTCCGCCAGGGTGGCTCTCTCAATGGTTTCTCCCGTAAATTCCACTGCCAGGAAATCCATGCCTCCGGCACCCAGATCTCCGACGATTCTCGTCAGAAGATCCCGCATGCAGACTCCCTTTTTAAAGGTTCCCGTCACTTCGATTTTCATGGTCTCCGGCACGCGGAACCAGCAGGTGCCGTTAATGTATGCCGCCGCAATATCAGAGTTTCCGTTTCCTGTGGCAAAGGCTCCCACAGCTCCCAGAAGATTCATATGGCTGTCCGTTCCCAGGACCACATCGCCCGGCTTTATGAGTCCCGCCTCCAGCATCACGTGCTGGCCGATGCCGTGGTTAATATCAAACACATGGCAGATGCCCTGTCTCCTGGCAAACTCACGGATGATTTTCTGATTATTGGATACCTTCTCTGAATGGGACGGCGCCTGCAAATCAAAGGTATACGCAATTTTATCCGGGTCCCAGACCTTTGCGTCTTTTCCCATCTCCTTTTCAAACTGGAGCACACAGTTGGCCCCTCCGAAGTCACGGGCGGAGGCCAGATCCACATTGCACCAGACTCTCTCTCCCACCGAGACTCTGCGTCCGGCCGCCCGCTCCATAATCTTAACAATCGCTGTTTTTCCCATGTTCTTCCTCTCCATCCATATTCCAAAGACCGGCCCTCCTGGCTTTGGCGGCCGGTAAACTCCGGATACTGTTACAATTTATACGATTGGTTTTGTCAGAATCTCCATGATCGGCTCCACCGAATCCATGGTATCCAGGTTCATGATCCTGTCGATCAGATTTTTTAAGTCCTCTTCTGTCATCAGATTTTTCACGTTGGCCACGAATTTATTTTTTATCTCCTCAAATCCCACCGGGTTGTTGGGCGAACCCTTTAAATCATAAACTTCTGTGGACAGTTCTCTTCCATCCTTTAAAAAGATCTTTACCTTTGCGCCGCGTCTCGTGGGATACTCAGCCTGGACATCCGGATTCTGCTCCACTGTAACACGGTTCGCCAGCTCCAGATATTTGGGATTCTCTGTGTATTCCGGATTCAGATGGCAGACACCGAAACCTTTCTCATAAAGGGCAATGGCAATCCCATAGGCAGAACTGAACTTGGCCTCGCCGGAATCCTTCGGCTCCTTTATTTTTCCAGTCAGCGTATAAGCCACCTCATGGGTTCCCACCCACACACGGTCCACATCTTCCGGGCCGAATCCATACTCCTCCATCAGATTCAGCGCACCTTCGATGGCGGGCTGTGCATGGCGGCAGGTGGGATACATCTTGCTGTATGTATCGGTGATCACAAATTTCTCTCCAAGTCCCTCCAGGACGGCATCTGCATTCACATCCTTTGATTTTGCCGCGAAGAAGCCATCTTTTCCTTCAAAAACGCTGGTGGTTCCTTCCATACCTTCTTTCGCATAATAAACAGCAGCCATTCCGCTGGCGGCGGAATTTCCCACCATGACGCATTTGGAAAGCTGTCCTGTGACCGTGGCCTCCATAAGTCCGGATGCATAAAGCCCCGCAAGCCCCAGGGCGTTTGCAAGCTGTTCCTTTGTGAGGCCAAGAAGCTTCCCGGCCGTGGCCGCCGCCCCCAGTGTGTCGTCGTTGCTGGTGGGATGAAAGCCCTTATCAATCTGGTGGGGCGCCATGGCGGCCGCAATCCTGTATACAATGTCATATCCCAGCACCACAGAGGTGATCACATCCCGTCCGGAAAGTCCGTTCTGGCGGGCCAGGGTTAAAGCTACGGGAACCACGGCGGTTCCCGCGTGGGCCCCCGCAAATTTATGGCCGTCGTCCAGCTCCACCGCATGTCCGAAGGTGGCGTCAATCATGGCCGCCCGGGCTGCCGGAAATTTCAAATCTCCCGTGGTGAAAGCGGAACAGTCGCCCAATCCCTGCTCTTTGCAGGCTGCCAGAAACTTATCCCTGTAAGCCCAGTTTCCGGCCCCTGCCAGGATGGCTCCCACGGAATCCAGAATCCGCTCCTTTGCCAGGGAAACAATGTTCTTTGGCAGATCCTCAAAATTGGTATCATAAATAAAATCGGCAAATCGCTCCGTCAGCATCCTTTCTTTTTCCTCCTGTCTTTCGGACTTTCCGGGCCGTATTCTTTTCATGCCGCGCGTTACCCCCACGCGTTAATCCCGCATGTTAATTCTGCATGTTAATCCCGCACGTAAACGAAACCTTCCATGATGCGTCTGGCGGTTCTGTCCAGATTTCCGCTTAAAACCTCGTGGGATCCGTCCTCATGAACCTTTAAATCCGCGTAGGCATCCATGATGCCCCAGGGATGACCGATACGAAGGTGTTCAATCCGGTCGGTTCCCAGGGATTCTTTTGCGATTTCGTTTACAATGGTGCCCGGTGTATTGGCAGCCGTGATGGTACAGATGGCTCCCGTTCCCATATAGGCGTCGATCATTTTCATACCCACAGAGAACAGCCTTCCTACCAGGTCCACATCACCCGCTTTGATTTCTTTGCCGCTTCCTGCCGTGTAGTCCACCGGCTTTGTGGCAAAGGCGATCTTGGGAAGTGTCTGACTGTTGACTCTGGCGTCCTCTAAATCTTTGGCAAAACCTAAAGTGACGGCCCCGGTTCCGCGGATAATTTCCAAAATCCGGCAGATCTCCTTGCAGTTTGGAAGGGCGTTGAACTCCGACGGAATTTCTGTTCCCTTTACGCCAAAGTCCTCCGGATGTACAAAGATCACCGGATTGGCAGCATCCACAAAGCTGTATTCATAGTTCTTTCCCTCAATTTCAATCCTATCCTTCCCATGGCCCGTGGGAAGCAGCTTTCCGGATGCCGCTCCCTGGGGAGCGACAAATTTTAAGGTCACCTTTGCCGCTGTACCCGGAACGCCGTCAATGGCAAAGTCGCCCTCCGTAACGGCACGCCCGTCCTTTACGGGAACCTGTGCGATAATTTCCTTCTGTGTGTTTGTGTTAAAGATATGTACCTCGGTCATGGGTTCTACTGCCTTTACCAGGCCCTCGTCAATGGCAAAGGGACCGACAGCGGAAGAAATATTTCCGCAGTTCATGGTCTTTCCCACAATGGGGGCATTGACATCTACCTGGCCGAAATCATAATCCACATCGATGCCCGGCCGTTCACTCTTTTTAATCACCGCCACCTTGCTGGTGGAGGTGTTGGCTCCGCCCATGCCGTCGATCTGACGTCTGTCCGGACTTCCAAATGCGCTTAAGATCACTTTATCACGCTCTGCCGCATCCTCTGGAAGGTCCTTATCATGAAAGAAAACCGCTTTGCTGGTGCCGCCGCGCATATAGACGCAGGGAATTTTTCTGTTTGGCTTATACATCGTTTCTACCTCTTTTCTTTGTTCTTCTTGAAAACCATGCCGGGCCTGTGCTAAAATTCAAATAGTATAAACGTTCCGTACTCTCACAGTTACGGACAAATTTCCAGATAAACTACAACTTCATCCAAGGAAAGGAGTGTCTATGAAAAAAATTGGCGCAATTACGGTAGGACAGGCACCGCGAACCGATCTTATCCCTGAAATGGAACCAATTTTAGGAAAATCCATTGAAATTATCCAGATGGGTGGTCTTGACGGTCTTACAAAAGAAGAAATTGCCGCGTTCCGTCCCCTGCCCGGCGATCATGTCCTCGTATCCAGACTGGCCGACAAAACATCTGTGACCTTTGGGGAGTCCCATGTTCTGCCGCGGCTTCAGACCTGTATTCATGAGCTGGAGAAAAAGGAGGTCTCTCTGATCCTCTTTTTATGTACCGGAGAATTTCCGGATAATTTTAAATCCCATGTTCCCCTTATCTTTCCCAACAAGCTTCTTTCCGGCCTGATTCCCGCCGTCGGAAGCCGTTTCCTTACGGTCCTTACTCCCGCCAGAGAGCAGATGGACCAGGGAATAAAGAAATGGTCTCCCCATGCGGGACAGGTCCATATGATCGCCGTTTCTCCTTACGACGGCCCCGACGAAGTCCTTAAAGCCGCCAGGGCCATTCCTGAAGAAACCGATCTTATTTTGCTTGACTGTATCGGCTATACGGTGGAAATGAAGGAACGAATACAGGCCCTCACAGGAAAGCCTGTGATCCTTCCCCGCACTCTCACGGCCCGTATGATCTGTGAGCTGGTGTGCTGACACATTGACACTTCGCCAAATAACCGGCCTGAAAATAAATGTATCCATACACTGGTATAAAATCTTACGGCAGCTCCCGGTCCAGGAAAATCCGCCCTTCTTTTCTGGCCGGGGCCTGCTTTGCCACAAAGGCCGGATACCCCACGGAAACACTTCCGAAAATATCTTCATTTTCTTTTAAACCCAGCCGTCCGAAGATCTCCCTTACAGCCGGTACATCTGTCAGCCAGTGGGGCTGATTGCTCCAGCATGCCCCAAGTCCCAGGGATACGGCAGCAATCTGAATATTTTCAAGGCCCACGCAGCAGTTAGCCATGCTGTTTTCATGGTCTCTCGGGGCCACGGCGCTTATGAGTGTGGGGGCATGAAAAATAAAGTGATATCCGTCCTGGCGGGCCCTTTGGATTCCCTTCGCCATCATTTCACCCTCCACAGGTTCTCTGGAGGCCAGCTCATGGCGAATCACCCCGTTTAACTCTTCCAGGATCTTCGGGTTTTGAATTACAAGGAACCGGCTGTTCTGTAAATTTCCTCCGGTAGGCGCATACAGGGCGCAGGTAAGAAGGGCATCCAGCTCCTCCTTTGTAATCTGCTTCTCCTGATAAGCTCTGACGCTCCGGCGTTTTAATATGGTTTCAATCACAGCATTCATAGAGTTTCTCCTGTTTCCGGCAAAGGTGCCGGAACTTAAACTGTTCCGTTAAAGCTTAAAAATACCGCACAGTCCGAACAGTGCCGCAACGGTAGTGGCCGCCATCATCACAATGGCAAGAAGGAACTGCTGTTTTACCAGAGTGTCACTTAACTTATCATCGGGAGCCAGTCCCACAAACTGGGCTCCGGCGGTGGAAAACGGCGAAATCGGTGTGGCAAGGGCTCCGATCTGGGCTGCTGCATAGAGGGCCACCGTATTGATTCCCGTTGCCGCTGCCAGCGCGGGAACCATGGGGAACAAAAGCGGAAGAACCACGCTTGTGCCGCTGGCAAAAATACTTAAGAAAGCAGCAATAAAGCAAAATACCGGGGTAATTAAAAATCCGGGGATATTTCCGCCTTCAAACACGGCTACAACGGCTTCCAGAAGACCCGCCTTTTTGGCAAGCTCCATAAGGAAGCATACGCCGGCGATGGTAAATACAGTGCCCATAGGCATTTTCTGCATCACCTTTTTGGGATTTGCCAGATTCATAAAGCTGGCAATCAGGGCAAAGATAATGAGCACTGCCTGGGGCTTGCAGAGAGCAACCAGGTTCTTGAACGCCGGATCTTTTATCTTTACCAGGGTATTGATAATGTTCGGGATTACCAGGAGACAGAAGGAAACAAGAATTAAGATCATGGTCTTCTTCTGTACACCGGAGAATGGCTCCGGTTCTTTTTCAAGGATGTTCAGATTCTGTACTTTCTGCGCTTCGCCATTCTTCTTTCCCTTCAGGAATTTGAATACCACATAGAAAAGAATCAGGAATAATACTTTATTAATTAAGAACGTCGCATAACTTAACATATAGGTATGGATGGCAAGGTCAGCAGCCACGCCGCTCTCCTCCACCAGTCCGTAAAGAACTACGCCTGTGCCTGTCCACGGGTTCTGGGTTCCGCAGTTATACCCGGTATCAATGGCAAATACCATAAGAAGCGGATCAATTCCTGTCTGGGCGCACACAGAGAAGCCAAGAGGTGCTAAAAGCACGATGGTTCCCGGTCCGGCGCCCAAAAGGCCAAGGACAAAGGCAATAAAAGCAAATACAAAAGGCAGGGCTTCAATGCTTTTTCTGAATTTATAAAGAAGCTTGGTGCCAAACAGGGTCAGCGTACCGTTCTCTCTGGCAAAGCCATAGAACATGGCAGATGCCAGGAGAAAGAAGATCAGGCTGTCCGGCCAGAAACCGAAAATTGCCGCCGCCTTTTCTCCCATGAACAGACAACCGATTAAAAACGCAAATGTCATTGCGATAAGGCCCATATTGATGCCGGTCTTAAAGCAGATGGCGATGGAAATAACAATTGCTGCCAGACAAAGCAGTAAAATAGTAGTTTCGCTCATAATCCCCTCCTATAATCCATTATTTTCTGACGTTCTTTAAAAGTTCCTCCCAATTCTCCGGAAGTTCCACCTTTTTGCTGGTGGGCCATCCCATGAAACCGTTCTGGGCGCCGATGATCGCATGGTCACGGGCCGGATCTCCGCTGACGATCAGCTGGAAATCATTGGGGTCAGCCATCATCTGAATAAACCGGTTCTCTCCCATATCGGTCAATTTGCCGTTTTCATCATAAAATTCCAGTTTGCCGTCTGCATTTACTTTAAAGTCGCCATACTCTTCCTTTGTGCCGATAAACTGAGGCCAGTTTCCCTGCTCCAGACCGGTCACAAAACGCTCCGCCAGACGGTTGCTTAAATTCCACAGGCGGAATTTGGCCCCTTTAAAGAAGTGCTCCTTCACCGTTTCCTTCGTATAGCCCTCCCGGATCAGGGAGTCGATAATGGTGGGGGTCAGAATCACCAGGGGCATCATATGCTGTCCCCGGAAGAAAAATTGAATAAACATATGGTTGTCCGCCATACGCTTTTCGATTGCCGTAAGAATCCCTTCCGCCGTCGGCCAGCCGCACTCGATTGCCTGTGTTCTCTCTGTCAGAGTCATAACGGTAATCACATTGTCTTCCTTCGCAAAGCCTCTGTCAACGCGGTAAGGCTGCCAGCCGATCTCTTCCAGATATTCGTCATTTTCCGCCAGTACGATTCGGAAATTGTCTCCGTAACAGCCTTTGTCCGTCTTATGAGGCAGGAAACCGCAGACATTTCTCAGATACATTCTCCAGAAACGTCCGATACTGGTGTTGGCCTGGAAGCCCGGGCGCAGCGCACCCTGGGTGCAGTTGAAATTTAATTCCTTGACAAGACTTCCGCTGAGGATTATGATACATTCGGTAGCCGGTGTGTGACCCAGATTTTCCTGGGCGAAATAGGGATCGCACATTGCTTCCGTAATCGCCACGAGAATCGGCATGTACTCCGGACGGCATCCGCTCATCACCCCATTGACAGCGACGCTCCAGACGGTAGCTTTCCGGTTCTCCGGCTTTACAATTCCAAGAACCTCATCGGGTTTCCGGTTGGTGAACTTCATGAACGCATCCACCTTTTCCAGAGTCGGCGGCACGATGGGAAGTCCCTCGCTCCATTCCTTCTCAAGGAAATACTCATTCACTTCTTCATAACTGCCGGAGAAAATAATATCTCGCGGTTTCGGTTCTTTCTTCGGTTTCGCATCCTTTGGCTGCACGGTCAGGCCTTTGATTACCATGTCCAGCATAATATCCACAGCATTTTTATATACCTGCTCATTGGGGGTTGTATTTACATGTCCCGGATGAGTTGCGAACGGAAGATTGGGATAGCCCTCACCCTTTGCGGTAAAGCTTCCTGCTGTCTTAAATCCGTCACAGCAGAGCGTTACGGTGGGGATCCCAAGTTTTTCTACTAAAATACTTGCACGCGTCACGGCGGCGATACAGCTCCCTCAGCAGCCAACGCCGCAGATCACTGCATCTACGCCGAATTCCTTGAATTTCTTTGGAAGTTCAGCAAGTACCTCCCTTTCATTGGCCCCGTGAATCTCGCCGAATTCTCTCCAGCTTATGAGCTTGATTCCCGGATACATCTTTTTAAGCTCCGCCTCAAAGGCCTCGAACATGGTGTCTCCTTTAAAGACCCAGTCCCACAGCTCGGCAACTACCTTTCCCTCCAGGGTATCCAGCCGCTTTGCAAGCTTGGCTCCCTGTACGGTACTCGGGGTCGCGGGCCACACAACATCATACTGATTTGCGCTGCTCATGTTTTATCTCCTTTCATAACTGTTTTGTGTTCTCACAGTTACCGGTAAAAATCCATTGAAAACCGGTTATTCCAGTGTACTTAAGTAGCGGTTCAGATTCATATAGGCCACAACGCCGTCCCCCACAGCCGTTGCCATCTGGGCCGGAGAATTAGTGCGGATGTCGCCTGCGGCATAGATGCCGTCCGCCGATGTCTTCATATTTCCGTCCACCACCACGTGTCCACTGGGCGCTAACTCCACACAGCCCTCTGCGTAAGAAGTGTTGGGAAGAAGTCCGATTCTTATGTAAATGCCTTCCACATCAAGTACTCTCTTCTCTTTGCTTTCCCTGTCTTCGATTTCCACACCTGTCACCCAGTCTTCTCCCTGGATTCCGGTGATCTTTGTATTACAGAGAAGTTCAATGTTGGGATTCTCTTCGGCCCTGTCAAGCATGACCTTAGAGGCCTTCGGCGTCTCCATGAACTCCACCACAGTCACCTTACAGCCAAGCTTCTCTAAAAGAAGAGCCTCTGTGATTCCGGAATCCCCGGCTCCTGCCACAACCACCGGCTTTCCGGCGCACTGTGCGCCGTCACAGGTCGCACAGTAAAATACGCCCCTGGCTGACAGCTCCTTTTCGCCCGGCACATTTAAAAGCCTCGGATGGGAGCCGGAAGCCAGTATCACGCCCTTACAGGTATAAGAACCGTTTGTGGTCTTAATAATCTTATAGCTCCCCTTATCCTGAATGGATGTGACCTCTCCGGTCTCGCACTCAGCGCCTGCGTTGGATGCCTGCTCCAGCATCTGGCTTGCCAGGTCAGGCCCCATAATGCCTTCCGCAAATCCCGGATAGTTTTCAATGAGCTGACGGCTCATCATCTCTCCGCCCATGGCCTCCTTTTCCAGAATGCAGGTCTCATATCCGCCCCGGGCGGCATAGATGCCCGCGGCCAGACCGGCACAGCCGGAACCGATAATCATTACATCATAATCTGTAAACATATTGTTACCTCCTCCTGTCCGGACTTCGTTTCTTCCCTCAGTGCCCGGACCTAATAAATTATCTTTTCTTCCTTCAGCATTTCGATTTCTTCCGGAGTCATTCCCAGAAGGCCGCGGAAAATTTCATCATTGCTTTCCCCCATAAGAGGCCCTGCCTTGGTAATACGGGCCGGAGTCTCTGAAAATCTCCAGGCCGGATTCATGACCACCTGATCGCCGATTTTCGGATGATGGACGGCTGTAAACAGGTTTCTTGCCTTCGTGTGAGGGTCCCTTAAGATCTCCTCGGCATCAAAGGACGGCATGGCCGCGACCCCGGCTTCCTGAATCCGCCCCATCAGCTCGTAATGGGTATGCTTTGCGGTCCACTCTTCCAGCCGCAAATCCAGCTCCTTTTGGTTTTTCCACCGTCCGGGCATATCCGCATACTCTTTTTTCCTGCACCATTCCGGTTCTCCCATGACTTTGCAGAGGGCCTTCCACTCCCTGTCGTTTCCCACCGCAATGCTGATCCACTTATCGTCTCCTTTACAGCGGTAGCAGCCATGGGGCGCCATAATGGCGTCTTCATTTCCGTTTCTGTGCGGACTTCGTCCGTTCATGGTAAACTCCATAAGCTCCGGTCCGATCAGGGTGCTTAAAGCTTCAGACGAGGAAAGATCTATGTACTGCCCCTCCCCCGTCTTCTGGCGGTGCAAAAGAGCTGCCAGCACAATAAATGCCGAAAGGGTTCCTGCTCTTAAGTCCTGGACTCCGCTCATCACATTGGGCTCGCCGTCTCCGTATCCGGTCAGACAGGCCAGGCCTCCAAAGGAGGCAAAAATCGGGGCGAAACCTGCAAAGCCCTTATAGGGTCCTGTGGCCCCAAAGCCGGAGGACTCAATCATAATGATGTCCTCTTTTACCATTTTTAAAGCATCATATCCCAGTCCCAGCTTTTCCATTTTTCCGGGACGCATGTTGGATATGACAATGTCGCTTTGGGCCACAATCCTCCTGGCAAGAGCCGCTCCCTCAGGCTTTGAAATATCAATGGAGACTCCCTTTTTATTCAGGTTTGCATTATTAAAGGTGGGAGAGTAATTGAGCCCGTCAAAATTATCGGTATCCATGATGGTCCCTTTCCGCGTCTGGTCGATACGGGCCCGGCTTTCGATCTTTATGACTTCCGCTCCCATGTAGCCCAGAAGGGAGGCCGCGTATGGTCCTGCCCAGATCCAGCTGAAATCTGCAACCCGGATCCCTTTTAATGCATCCTTAAACATCGGATTCCCTCCGTCATTAAAGCCGTTTGTCGTAAGCTTCCCTGGATACCAGTTTAACTACGTAATCTGTCTTTGTATGCAGCACGCCGTCCTGGTTCTCTCCCCAGACGTTCACAAGAACCACATGGTCCCCGTCCTCGTCAATGTACTTCTTTGCAACCTTGCCCTTTACATAAGTCATATCACCGAAGAATACCATTCTTCTGTCCTGGGAGTCGGCGGATTTTACAAAGCCGTCATCTCCCATCCAGTCGGTGATTCCATGGACCAGCATCATCTCATTCTGTGCGCCTGCGGAATTTGCGTAAGGGTAACCGAACAGATGGGCCGCATGGTCGGTGTAATGCCAGTCACGGCGAAGAATATACTCATTGGTCTCCGGATCCTTCGGATGCGCCTGTAAATGATTCCTCATAACAGCCCACTTGATGGCATAGGCATAAGGGTAGCAGCTTACCATGGTACGGGCACAGGCATCAGATACATCTACCGGCCCCTTGATCACAGTGGGAATCTCATCCCCCACATTCACGTCTTCCCAGTAGCGGATCTTCGCGCCGCGGCGGTTCTTTCCGGCCAGCTGATCGTCATAGGCGGCGTGAATCATCTCGATCTGCTCATCGGTGTAAGGCTTTCTCACCTTATCCTGGTACATTTTCGCCTCTTTCTTCTTGCCGCGTTTTCCCGGAGGTGTGGCCATGTAAATGTTCCGGTGAACCTCAATGGCGGCCACCTCATCCCGCTGATTGATATAATAGCGGGGGGCGCTCTCAATGAACATACGGTACGGCTTTCCGGTTACCTCCTTCTCCACAAAGCCTTCGTATTTGTCATAAATGGTAAAGCTGTCGCCGGGGCGGATGGGCTGTTTATAGATATGTTTGCTGCCGCCGGCCAGTCTGGCAATCCCAGGCACCCTGAGACGTCCGCCAAAGGAGGAGCCAAAAGCAATGCAGGTCTCAAATAACGGCGGTGCAATAAATCCGCCCCAGCGGGTGCTCTGAATATATGTGGGATCTCTCCAGAAGGGGTTTGGATCTCCGCACGCGTCAGCAAAATGACGGATCAAATCTTCGGTTACATACTTGTAGTTAATGCCTCTTACATACTCATCATCCATGACCGCGAAGGACGGCGGCGGAATCACAACCTCTCCGCGTCCCTCATTAAACTCCGCAACCTTTTCATCCAGTTTTTTGTTCCAGTCTTCATCTGAGAGATAATCCCAGTCATTTTTCTCATCATACGTTCCTGCCATATGTAAATGCTCCTTTCATTCTTTCTTCGCAGCTGTTACGTACCTTCACAGTTACAAACAAAACCCACTGGAAACCGCCTGCGGCTCTGCCGCCGGTTTCTACCATAAAATCTGCGCTTCCTCCAGCTTTCTTACCTCCTCTTCTGTCATCCCGAGAAGTTTTGTACACACATCCAGGTTGTCTTCCCCAAGAAGAGGTCCCGGCTTTCTTATTCTGGCCGGAGTTTCGGAAAACTTCCAGGCCGGATTCATCACATGTTGCTCTCCCAAAGCCGGATGCTCTACGGTTGTAAATAACTCCCTGGCCTTTGTGTGGGCATCATTTAAAATTTCTTCTGCGTCAAAGGACGGCATGGCTGCCACTCCCGCCTTCTGAAGCTTTTCCATAAGCTCATATGCGGTGAAATCCTTTGTCCACCCGGACATTCGCATATCCAGCTCCTTCCGGTTCTGCCAGCGGTCGAAAACATTTCCGTACTTTTCATCCCTGGCCCATTCCGGGTCTCCCATGACATTCCGAAGGGCTTCCCACTCCTTATCGTCCGCCACGGCAATGCTGATCCACTTATCTTCTCCCTTTGTCCGGTAACAGTTATGGGGAGCCATGATGGCATCCTCATTTCCGTGACGGAACGGGGAACGCCGGTTCATGGAATATTCCATTAATTCCGGTCCCACCAGAGTGCTTAAGCACTCGGAAGAAGAAAGATCTATGTACTGCCCCTCTCCTGTCTTCTGGCGGTGCAAGAGAGCCGCAATCAGAACAAAGGCCGATGTGGTGGCCGCCCGCATGTCCTGGACTCCGCTCATCACATTGGGGGCGCCGTCCTCGTATCCGGTCAGATAAGCCAGGCCGCCGAAAGATGCAAAAATCGGTGCAAATCCCGCAAATCCCTTATAGGGGCCCGTTGCTCCGAACCCCGAGGATTCCAGAACAATGATATCCTCTTTTACTTTTTTAAAATCCTCATAGCCAAGTCCCAGCTTTGCCATCTTTCCCGGACGCATGTTGGCCACCACAATATCACATTGGGAAACCAGTTTTCTGGCGATCCCGGCCCCCTCCGGCTTTGTAATGTCAATAGAAATGCTCTGCTTGTTTAAGTTGGCGTTGTTGAATGTGGGGGAGGAATCGTAGCCGTTAAAATTGTCCCCGTTCATGATGGATCCCTTTCTCGTCTGGTCCACACGGCCCCGGCTCTCGATCTTAATGACCTCCGCTCCCATATAAGAAAGGAGAGAAGTGGCATAGGGGCCCGCCCATACCCAGCTGAAATCTGCGATTCTGATTCCCTTTAAAGCATCCTGAAACATAGTTCCTCCTCCTTTCCTAAATCACTCCGGCTTCTTTTAACCGTACCAGATCTTCTTTTGCATATCCAAGGCGTTCTGTGTAAATCTCCTCGTTGTGCTGTCCTAAAAGGGGTGCGCCCTGGTTTCCGGAAGGTGTCATGGTGGAAAGCTTATAGGGAAGTCCCGGATACATCAACTTTCCTGCTGCCGGATGATCAATTTCCGTGAAGAACTCTCTGGCCTTGGTCTGAGGTGAATTGTATACCTGCTCTGCGGAACAGATAGGAGCACATGCCGTTCCCTCCGCCTGAATCTTAAAGAACAGCTCTTCCGTATTGTATTTCATGGCCTCCTCACGCAGGTGCATCTTCACTTCCTCAAAGTGCTTATCCCTCTCCTTCTGCTCAAGGAAAGGAGCATGATTGGCCCAGTCGGGATTTCCAAGGGCTTTTATGATGCCCTCCCACTGCTTCTGGGGATAGAGAACCACAATGATATACCCGCCGTCCTTACACTGCAGCAGTGTATCCCGGACACGGTTTACCCCCACCCGGGAGGGGCTGGAACCGATCATGTAGTAACGGACAATGTTCATTCTTTCCAGACACATCATGGCTTCCTGCTTGGAAACGTCGATATACTGGCCGGTGCCTCCCGCGTTTCTCCAGTAAAGAGCGCCCATGAGACTCACAGCCGCATATACGCCCACGTCGCTTTCTCCTACATAGCCGCCGCCTTTTATGGGCTCTCTGTCCGCGTTGGGGGACGCTGCCGGAAGCACATAGCCGGCTCCGCTGGCATGGTAAATATTCAGATAATATGCCTTGTAATCCTTATAAGGTCCCGTCTGTCCAAAGGGCGTCAGGGAAAGCATGATCAGATTTTCATTGTCTTTTTTTAATTCCCCGTAATTAAGGCCCAGTTCCTCCATGGTCCCCGGCGCCGTATCTTCCACTAAAATGTCAGCCTCCGCCGCCAGCCTTTTAAAAATGCTGCGGCCCGCAGGCGATTCCAGATTCAGGGTCACGCCTTTCTTGTTTGTGTTATGGTAAAGAAACAGTCCGGACAGCTCCGGATTCGGGTTATCATGTAAAAACGGGCCTCTCTTTCTTGCCGAATCGCCTTCCGGTCTTTCAATTTTAATTACCTCTGCGCCCAGATCGGCAAGCAGCTTCGTACAATAAGGTCCTGAAATAAAGTCGCAGTATTCCACTACCTTTACTCCGCTTAAAGGTCCTTCTGCCATTTAAAACACTCCTTTCTTCTAAGGTTTTAAAAGTGTGCGCCCTGGCAAACATTTGCGCCGGAGCGCGGCCCTGCCGGCAGCCATTTTTCTTATGTGCATCATGTGCGCCGCCGCAGTGCAGCTGCTTTTTTGATATATGGGAACTGAAGTTTCCCATATATTAAAAAACTAACGTTGTTAGTTTGATTATAAGCTAACGCCGTTAGTTTGTCAATATCTTTTCTTTAATTTTTACCATGAACGCGCAGATTTTTTGTTACTATTCTTACTTTTTCATTTTCTCCATTTCGTTCTGCTCCAGCCGGTGTATCCAGTCGATATGCCCCTGAATCAGAAACCGGAAGCTTCCTTCTATCGGAACATTCTTCCTGGTATAATACCCGGCCATCTCATAGGAGACAAAGCCGTGAAGGGCGCCTCTTAAGCACCTGGAAAAGTTGACGGCATCCTCCTCTGAAATTTTATACTGGTGAACCACTTTTCTCATGACAAGAAGGCTCTCCCTCCCCACCCGCAGACTGTCATTCTGGTCCAGGGCAGGAAGCCCCATGATGGCCTGGTACAGTTCGTAATTATTTTTCGCAAAATGCCGGTATTCGTGAGCCAGTGCTTCCAGAGCTTTGTCGCTCTCCTTTCCCATGGAGGCAGCCTCCAGCTCGTCATTCATCCGTTTTGCAGCCAGCTTTCCTACCTCCCGGTTCACATCATCAAAGCTGCCAATATGATTATAAAGGGAAGCCGCCTGGCACCCAAGCTTCTGCGCCAGCTCCCTGACAGAAAAATTATTATATCCTTTTTCCACCACCAGAGTTGCGGCGGCATTGACGATCACGTCCATAGTCAGTCCTTTTCCTCTCATAATTCCTCCTTAAACTAACATTGTTAGTAATTATTTTACTGAATATTTTCCATTATGTCAATCCTGTCATTGTTACATTTTCTTAGGAAAACGCTGATTAAAGCGTTTCCCGCGCCGAATTTGCGCCGCGAAGCGGCAAATTCCTTTGCAAATTCGTGTGCCTCCGCTGGAGGCTCTAAGGAAATGCTGATTTAATCAGCATTTCCTTAGCTTAAACCGGGAAAAGGATTCTGTCAACGCTGTTTTCCCCGTATCCGGGAGAAAAGGGACAGGCAGGGCAACCGTTCAGGGGGCATCTGAACGGCAGCCAGATAACTCCGGCCAAATCATTTTTTCGTTTCATAGCTATCAGGCTATGAATCGGAAAAAATGTCCAATTTGACCTGCCCCTCATTGTCAGATAAAATTCAAATATAGAAAAGCAGTAACTGCGAAGGTAAAGAACAGTTACGAATCACACATAAAAGGAGTGCAGTATCATGAGCGAAATCTTCCAGGTAGTTTACCCGGTGGCAGATCCCACCGCAAAAGACAGGACAGTGGCCCCTCCCCTCCCCGATCTCAACGGAAAAGTAATCGGAGAGCTTTGGAACTGGGCATTCCGCGGCGATGAAACCTTTCCGATGATCGAGGAAGAGCTTAAGGCCATTTATCCTGATATTACGTTTGTCAGCTATGAAACCTTCGGCAATTTCCACGATCCGACCATTGAGGCGCAGATGATGGAAGCCCTTCCGGGAAAGCTTAAGGAAAATGGCGTCGATGCGGTCATTGTCGGAAACGGCTGCTGCGGAACCTGTTCTCCGGCCGTGGCGCGGGGAGTTGTTCTGGTGGAAAGCCTTGGCATTCCCGCTGTGGGAATCCTCTGCAAGGGATTTCCGACCATGGCAAAGCAAATTATGAAAAGCGCGGGATTCCCTGACGCGCGGGCTGTGGAATACCCCAATCCCATCGCCCTGGACTCCCCTGAACAGATGCGCCAAAATATCCGCGAAGTGGTCGTTCCGAAAATCATTGATGCCCTGACGAAACCGGTAAAGAGCACAGTAAAGGCGAAAAGGCGCGGCCCTCAGTCCAGGGATATTGTGTTTGAGGGAACATATGAAGAGATACAGGATTATTTCTATGAAAAGAAGTGGTCCGACGGGCTTCCCATCGTTTTGCCGACTCTGGAAAAAGTAGAAGAATTTTTAAAATTTACAGACCGTGACCCGGAAGAAGTCATTGGAATTATGGAACCGGCCATGTCTTCCTGTACCGTGTGGAAAGTGGCGGTAAATGGCGTGATGGCAGGCTGCCGTCCGGAATATTTCCCGCTGCTTCTTGCCATAGCGGAAATCATGGTAACCCCTGATTTCAGTGTCAAGGATTCCGGCGCCACCCCAGGGTGGGAAGCCATGATCATGTTAAACGGACCCATTCGTGACATTCTTGGCTTTAATTACAAGATCGGACATCAGCGCCCCGACTGCATGCCCAACATTACCATCGGACGTTTCTACCGCCTGATGCTCCGCAATGTGGCCGGCTTCCATATCGGCTCCACGGATATGTCCACCCACGGACAGATGTTCCGTCCTGTGATTCCGGAAAACGATCAGGTCTGCGAAGAAATCGGCTTTAAGACAGTTGCCGAGGAGCAGGGCTTTAAAAAAGGAGAAAATGTCATTTCCATCGTATCCGGCCGCGTATGCAGCGATCCCATGCAGACCAACGGCAGCACTGCCGAGCAGCATCTGGATTACATAACGGACTGGGCGACACGTATGATCGAACCTTATGAAACCATGCGCGACTACCACGAAAATCATGTGCTGTTCTTAAGTCCGGTGGTGGCAAGGCTTCTGGCGGATGCCGGATATGACAAGGAAGCCATTGGAAATTATATTCTTTCCCATGCAAAGGTAACCGCGGAATACTTTGAGCTGAACGCCTCCCGCTTCAACCATTGGAAGCCGTACAGTTTAAAGGAAGAGGTGGAAAAGGGAAATCTTGGACCGGAGTGGTACGAGTCCGACGACCCAAAACGTATGGTTCCGCTGTTCGGAAAGGGAATGCATATCCTTGTGATCGTCGTAGGAGATCCCACCAGGAACCGCAGCCAGTTCTTCCGTTCCAACTATACCATGGCAAAGCTCACCAGCCGGGCGATAAAGCTCCCCGAAAACTGGGAGGCACTTTTACAGGGCTGAACTGTTACCAGTTAAGGCCTGACCGCCTTGCGTACCGGGGCACGGGCGCACAGTGACGGAGAACACATGAAAACCTCCGGGATGAAGCAATTCTCCCGGAGGTCTTTTTATTCCACGAACATCATATTTCCCGGAAGCCTGCATTCCGCAGCGGTTCCGTCCTCTGACAGGGTTCCATTCTCCTCTCTCTTAAATCTCACGATTTTATCGGAATCGCGGTTCATGACGAACAGAAACCTTTCATCCGGCGACATGCAGAGGCCCCTGGGGTTCTTCCCTCCGCACCCGATATTTTGAATCAGCTTAAGGGTTCCGTCTTTCTTTACTGAAAATACGGAAAGCACGTTGAGTCCCCTGACAGATGCATACAGATACCCCGCATTCCTGTCCAGGATAAGATCAGAAGCGCCTTCCGCCGTCCAGGCCGCCGCTTCTTTCTCATCCGCCAGAAGAGAAATTTTCTGGATCTTCTGGATTTCTCCCGTCTCTTTCTCATACCTCCACACAAAAAGAAACGCATGGTTTTCACAGTTCTGATAAAATAACGGAAGCCGCGGGTGGAAGCGTCCGTACCGCGGATGGACGCCGTCCTCCACAAAGGTATGCCTCAAAGGGATAAGCTTCCCATTCTCTCTGCCCAGCCGGTAGCTGTGGATCTTATCTGCCCCCTTATCGCAGAGCAGATACAGTTCCCCATCGGGCGACTGTTCGCAGCAATGGAGATGGGGGAGCTTTACAATTTTCCCTTCCTCTCTTTCAGCCTCATGCCAGGACACATCACACAGCTCCCCGATGCTGCCATCCATATTGATCCGAAACAGCGCTGCCGTATCGTCGTCGGCACAGGTTTGCATGCCGAAGGTTCCGTCTTCCTTCTTTATGGTTTTCGTCACCACATTTCCGGCGCCGTGGTGGGAAACCAGAAGATATTCTCCAAGGCAGTCCAGGCTTACATAACAGGGAGAAGTGGCAAGGGTGTCTTTCTCATTCACCCATTCCGGCTCCCCCGTTCCCCGGTGAAGCCTGAAGCACAGGATCCGGCCTCCCCCGCCGCGCTCTCCTGGCCGTTCCTTTCTCTCATCGGCAATATAACAGATATCTCTTTTTTTATCATAAATTCCCTGCCCCACGTTAATTTCCGGACGGAAATTCCCTATCAGGCCCAGCCTCCCGTCTTCCGGCTCATAAGAGAACACATAGATTCCCTTCCTGGCGTCAATCCTCATGGCAAACCCGCCCGCAACAGCATATATTTTTCTGTTCATCCGGCCTCCCTGCATAATTCTTCCACCGCCGCCATCACTTCCTTAATCTGTTCCCCGGTAATCCCATCCACATGGAATCCCCCGGTACATACCACCACTGCTCCCAGTCTTTTGCAAAACTCCTCTGCCAATAACCGGCAAATGGCTTCATCCTTGTGACCTGTAAGGTTTAAGACTGAGGAAGTAGCGCCCGGCATCCCATCTCCTGTCAGGGAGGGTCTGGGGACTGCCTGCACCGTACATCCGATATGTGGCCTGTCCCCGCCCTGGACACAGAGGAAATAATCCGCCCCAAGAAATCCCCCCTGTATTTCCAGATGGGAAAAGGACAGTTGCTTCCTCTCTCTTAAATTCCATTCCATCTTTGATACTCCTTTGCTTCGATGCCAAACGGCTCCACTAACTTCGCCGCCATATGATACACCATCTCATCAATGGTCTTTGGCCTGTGGTAGAAAGTCAGCATGGGCGGAATAATCCGCACTCCGGGAATCATGGAAAGTTCCTTAAGATTGCGAAGATGAATCGGGCTTAAGGGTGTCTCCCTGGCCGCCAGCACAAGGGGGCGCTGTTCCTTGATGGTCACGTCCGCCGCCCGCAGAATCAGATTTTCCCCATATCCCCCATGGATTCCCGCAATGGTTTTCATGCTGCAGGGTACAATCAGCATGCCGGCAGTCTGAAAGGATCCGCTGGCAGGGCCTGCCCCGATTTCTTCCGGTGAAAGGGCATGATCCGCCATTTGCTCCATCTCCTCTTTTGTAAGATCCGTCTCCTGCCTCATGGTCAGCAGGGCGCTGTCGCTTAAAATCAGCCAGGATTCAAAGCCGTCCGCTTTTCGGATTAACTCCAGGCACTTTACCAGAAGAGGGATCCCGCTGGCTCCGGTGGCTCCCACAATAATTCTTTTCTTCATCTTCTTTACTCCATATCCGGCAGCCATTTTTTCGGGTCTGTTTCCATGAACTCTGCCCTCTGAAACCGTTCCTTCAGGGCAAAGGGCACCGTACAGTCAAAAATAGTCTTGCAGGAAATTCCCTTATCCAAAATACTTGTACTGTAATCAGGACTTGAGCTGGGATCCAGGGGATGGCAGCGCACTCCGGGGATGGTGATAATATCCCTGTCGCCCTGGAATCTGGTATTCATGGCCCATAAGACGTCATTGGTATCAAAAATATCCACATCCTCATCCACCAGGATCACATGCTTAAGTTCCGGAAAAGCAGAGAAAGCCAGAAGGGCCGCCTGTCTCTGCTTTCCTTCATCTGTATGGACCGTCTTTCTGCACTGGAGCACCGCCATATATTTACCGCCGCCCGCCGGATGTGCGTACACATTGACGACTTTGCCGGGAAGGGCTTTTTCAATCATTCCATAGATACTGGCCTCCGTGGGAATTCCCGCCATATTGACATGTTCCTCACTGGGGCCGATGCAGGTCTGCATAATGGGGTGTATCCGGTGTGTCACTGCCTTTACCTTAATCAGAAAACATTCATGGGAGGCCGCTCCGTTATATCCCGGAAACTCCGGCATGGCATACCCGGTATGGGAATTCTGGTCCTCCACCACCCGCACGCCCGGCTGGATTTCCCCTTCAATCACGTACTCTGCGTTGGCAATGCAGTTTTCATTGATAGAAATACATTTATGAAGCTTTACAGGCTCTTTCCTCAGAGCGCCTGCGATGGAAAGCTCATTGAAGCCTAACGGTGTGGTCGGCGGTTCAAAACAGGATGTAATTTCAATTGCCGGATCCACGCCGATACTCACTGAGATGGGCAGGGGGATTCCCAGTTCTCCGGCCCGCTCTGCCATGGCTCCGATATGGCGGGAACCCGGCTGAAGGAAGATGGACAGCTCATCCTTTCCCTGAATACACATGCGGTGAATGGTTACGTCGGACCGCCCGGTATCGGGATGGGTGGCATAACACATTCCCAGAGTAATGTATGGCCCTGCGTCCACCGGTGTGTTGGTGGGGGCCGGTACCAGCCTGTGAAGATCAAAATCCGGTTCGGATGCCAGATGAATGACCTGCTGAACCGGGGCCTCTTCCTCTGTCACCACAGGCTCAATGGGATTTTTCGCACATTCGCACAAAAGCTTTCCCAGCTCATGGATTTCGCAGCCGAACATGGCTGCCACCCGTTTCCTGCTGCCTACAACGCCGATGGCCACCCTTGCGTCCTCAAATCCCCTGATCTTATGAAATATCATGGCCGGGCCATTCACTCTGGTGGGACGCATCACTGTGCCGCCGGCTCCCACATGGCGGTAGACGCCGGAAAGCTCTGCCTGCGGGTCCACTTCCACATCGGTCTCCACCAGTTCTCCCGGAATTGTTCTTAAAAGTTCCAGCGCACTTCTTAAATCCCTTACATCCTTTCCCGTTCCTTCCATTTTTCTCCTCCTGTTTCCTGTATCCAGGCTCTGTGTTTTTCCTTTCTTTGTGCTGTTTTTCTAACTGTTCCATGCCTTCGCTTTGCCGGGTCGGGCTCTGCACAGGCCTGTGGAACAGCTATGTTTCTTTTATTTTACAGATTCCCCAGTGGTCAATCAATTCAATATATGGTATAATACATTCCATATTAGAATGTATTAACCTGCCATATTTCTCAGAAAGGACTTTTTCCATGACCTTTGAACAGCTGGAATCTTTCCTGGCCGCTGTCCGCTATGATACCTTTTTTGACGCGGCCGAATCCCTCCATATTACCCAGTCCACTCTGTCCAAGCACATTATGAAGCTGGAACAGGAGCTGGGGCTTTCCCTTTTTGACCGTTCCAAACGCTCGGCCTCTCTGACTGCCGCCGGCCAGGCCTTTTACGAAGAGGCCCAGACCCTCTGCTCCCAATACCGCCATACTTTAAGCCGCATGCAGGAGCTCAAAGCCTCCTACCGCCAGTCCCTCCGCCTTGGAACCCTTCCTGTTCTGTCTCAGTACGGACTCACCAGAATATTAAAAGATTTTTCTGCCACGCATGAAGCGATCCGCCTATCCATCAAAGAGAAGGAAGAGCAGGAGCTGATGTCCGGGCTCCTGCAGGGACAGTTTGACCTTATCATCGCCAGAGACCTTTTTCTGGATAAATCCTGCCTCTCCTTTTATCCCCTGGCCAATGACAGGCTCGTGGCCGTTCTGCCCGAGGACCACCCACTGGCCGGCAGCCCTTCCCTTTCCATTGAAGAGCTGGCCCGGGAGCCTCTGATTCTCATGCACCCCTATACCTCCATATACCGGCTCTGCCTTTCCATTTTTCAGGATGCCGGAATCCGTCCGCAGATTATCCGTACCGCCCGTATGGAGTCCATCTTAAGCGCCGTGGCATTCCACGAGGGAGTCAGCCTGTTCGCAGAAGAGAACTTCAACCTGTTTCGTCACGATTCCGTAGTATCCGTTCCCCTTTCTCCTTCCCCTGATCTTCCCATCGGAATAGCCGCCAGGCGGGAAAAAAAGCTTTCTCCCGGGGCGGCGGCTTTTTTAAAATTTATCCGGAGGTAAAAAGATACCCTCAGGGCCCTGGTTCGCAAACCGAAAGAACCGATCAACCAATCAGCCCGATTCCTGCAAATACCATGGACAGAACCGGAATCACGATGACGCAGCACAGCATTCCCACTGCGGTAATGGGCCAGTTCCCTTTGAGGCAGTCGGTAAAGCTGTAATGCCCTGTACCAAAGGTATACTGCCAGGTCCCTTCAATCGGGAATAAAAAGCCTGTGCCTGCCTGGATGCCGATAAGGGCCATGGCTGCCGCCACCGGAATTCCTGCTCCCACAAGAACCGGCGCAATGACTGTGGCGCTTAATGCGCCGTTGGCAGAGCCCTGCGGAACCAGACAATGGACCAAAAAGGCGGCAATGGTCGCCATAATAAATATCACTATCAGATTCCAGTCGGCGGAATCCGCAAATATCTTATTCACAACCCACTCTCCGGCTCCCGTACTGCTCATACCGGATGCCAGCGGGAAGATGCAGAGCATGGTAACCACCACCATGGCGGAAAAATTCTTCTTATAATCCTTAGCAGACAAAAGGTTCACTCCCGGCAGCATCATTAAGAACATGCCAGCCATCGCCACCGTGGCGGTATCTAATTTTTTCACCCAGTTGCTGGCAAACCAGAGCACGATCATCACAGCCGTAATGGCCAGATACCATTTGTCCTTTGTCTCGAAATGATCCGGAATTGTTCCGAACAGCTTCTCCACCTCATTCTTCTGTTTCTCAGAAAGCTGCTCCGGCTTAAAATACCGCGGCAGCATCCAGGCAGAAAATATCGTGAGAATCAGTCCGCAGGGAACTCCGAACAAAGCCCACTGGAAAAAGGTCATGGACGTCCCGGAAACCACCTCGCTTAAATCCATGATCGCCACATTCACACTGTTGGAGCAGGGCAAAAACAATCCGCCTGTAAATGCGCCCACGGTAATGGCCATCATCATACCGCCCGCAAGACGGCTGGTCCCCGGCTCCGGATCGCCAAAGGCCTTCACGACCCCGGTTACAACCGCCAACACTACAATCTGGGCGGCGCCGTCGGATACAAAAACAGAAATAATGGCCGCAAGCCAGCATACCGCGCTGATCATTTTTCTGGAATCACCTTTTCCCAGCCGGTACAGAGCGCGCAGAAGAATTGCTGCCAGGTTGGTATTCTGCAAAGCAGCGCCGATGCCGAAGCCTGCCATGCAGAAAAATACAGTACTGGAGCATGCAGACTGCTGGATTGCCTTCCAGGCCACGACCCCTGTATACTTCATCACAACAATGATCATAAAGCATGTGGCTGCCAGAGGCATGGCCTCACTGATGAAAAGAACCATGGCGCCAATTACGATTGCCAGCATAATAAAGCCTTCCCGTGCCAGGCCTTCCGGCGGCGTAAGCATCAGACTTCCGACCACGAACAACGCGGCCGCCAGAATACACCCCAGCTTAAATGCCGGTTTTTTCTTCAGTTCTGACATAATGAACTCCCCCTTCAATTGGTTTATTTATAGTTATTGTATTGAAAAGAATCCGGCAAGTCCAATCGGACATTCATATCTCCTCATCGCAGCCATAGCTATGACCTCTCTGACTCATCATGATTTATCTATCACTCCAAAAAAGCAGGGTAATTTTCCGCCAGCCATTGACAAGGCCGGCATAATCATTTAAACTAACATTGTTAGTAGTTGTACATGATTTGTAACAGTTCAGCCTTGCATCTTCTTGCCCGCGTACCACGGACAAAAAGCGCCGGGCGTCCGCCCTATGAAGACCATGATTTTACCACAGGAGAATAGCACTATGGACACATCTTCGCTGAAATATTTTATTGTAACAGCCAAAATGCAGCATATGAGCCGTGCCGCCGAATTTCTGAACATCACCCAGCCCTCCCTGTCCGCCTCCATCAAACGTCTGGAAAGCGAAGTGGGTTTTGAGCTTTTCGACCGGACCAAACGCGGCATTTCCCTGAATGAATACGGAAAAATTTATTTAAAAGGAGTTCTGGAGGCAGAAGCAGCCATAAAGCGCTCTATGGCGGAAATGGATACTTTAAAAAAAGCTTCTGCCAGTCTGGTTCGTTTATCCTGCTCCGGCTCCCCTGAAAATTCCTCTCTCATTGACCTGCTCCTTTCCACCGGCACCAACCTTAAAATTTCCGACATTCCCCATCGCTGGGAGCAGGATCTCCTTTCCAAAGTCTGTGATCTTGTTATTACGGTGGGAATTCTGCACCATGCAGACATCGCTTCCGCCTGCCTGGCCCATCAGGAGCTGGCTTTCGTTACAGGAGCGTCCCATCCGCTGGCCGGTTCCAAAGAGCTTTTCATGGAACAGCTTTATTCTTACCCCTTCTGTTCCACCGATGCCCCCTACTCCCTCTGCAATGTTTTGAAGGAACATCACCCGGAGTATGGATTCCGGCCACATATTTCGTTTCTGGGGCGCAATTCCTCCGACATGCTCAATGCCATCCGATCCGGCCGTTTTGTCGGGCTCATGGTACGGCGGAATCTTCCTGATACAAAGGATATCTGTATATTAAACGTTGCGGATTTCCATGCTTCTCTGCCGATCTATCTCTACTGGCGGCAGGAAGATGCCGGAAATCCCTTCTTAAGCTCCGTCCGCCGGAGTATCTGTGATTTTTATCGTACCCGGCCTTAAAAAACTACTGTATCTCCAAAATCACATCCCAGCCCCGCGTTGCCCTGCTTCTTGCTCCGACTTGCTGGTTTTATCAAACGTATTCGAAACGGACATCCCTCAGAGACATATGCTGTCAGACGCATACAAATATCGCCGCAGTAACAGATACTGCGGCGCGCTTCTCTTTCGTATTTTCCTGTCATAAACTTTTTATTTTTCTCTTTCCCTCAGAAGAGTACGCAGCTGCTCATTTTCCCTCCAGGCTTCCTCCAATTCTCTGTGAATTATCTCCAGTTCCAGGCGTCCGGCCTCTAACTCCTGACACCTCTCTAACAGCTCCTTTTTCTGCTCCGCCAGCTCTTTCTGCTGCTCCTCGATCATATACTGCGTTGTGTTTGCATCCAAAATTCTCAATGCTTCTGAAAACATTCCCATTACCTCCTTTACCTGATAGCGGAATTGAAAGACCTCCCGATATATCTCCCTGAACTCCGGATATGCCTCTATTACCCGACAGATGTCCTTCATTCCGTCCGAAGCTATAAAATACAGCCATGCATCCAATCTGCTAAGCTCATTGTGCGGAATCTTCAGGAAAATGTCAAGTGGCACCAGTACATATTCCTGAAGCATATCATAATTTAATCCTGTGTTAAATTTCTGCCTAGCATAATGAAGATATTTCCCCGGATGGTCATGAAATTCCTTTGGGCTCTGCTGCATCAGCACGATGGTATAGACCTTCTTAATATCCCCATAGGAAAACCGTCTTTTTTCCTTCCGTGTCCGTGCCCGCACCTGGGAGTACTGGCGCATCAGCAGGTCACTGGAATAGCAGGCACACCTGGCACCCGGGAACAGATACCCAAACCTCTGAATTTCCACATTTACAAAATCTCCGGATTCCAGCCGCACCAGAACATCCATCACCATCAGCGAGCTTTCCTCTGTAATCCTTTTTGACTCATTGGGGATCACTGCCATGATTCTGGCTTTCTGCCTAAGGCACAAGCCGATCAGGTCTTCCAGACGTTCCGGATTCACCTCCGGGTCAAAAACGAACTTGAAGAACGGATCATAGGTTATCTTCACTCCGCGCACTCCCATACAGAACTCCACCAGCTCTTCCTTCATGGGTTCAGAAAGCCCAAGAAACTGGTCATATACTTCCCTGTCCTCCCTGATCTGGTCCATGACAGCGTTATACTCTGCCTTCGGGCCAAATACTGTCTGTTCCAATCGTTCCAAACGCATACCTCCTTTTCAGGGATTTTCATGGATTGGAACAGGAAATTGGAAGAATCACCGGACAGCTTCAGGTACCAGCCATAAAAAATCCCAAAATTAAATTTAAAACCAGGTGAATCCGGCCGAACACGGCCATGAATCGTACAGATGGAACCAGAATGGTTCCGGATGATATGGCAGAATTCCATGAACTGGTCATTGCCATGAAAAGAGTATAGCAGAAGAACTGCCCGGGCACAACCTCCGAATGCGGTAATTCTTTCGCCGCCGGACGCGTCGTTACAGTTCACAGGTTCCCTGTGAACGTAACGGCATATGCCCATTTTAAATCGCCTGACGGCGATGGGGCATATGCTTTGGCCCTATAACTGTACTGGCCCATGGCGAATCAGCGGGGTGATTCGTCATGGTGTGAAAAGTAACGACACGTCCCGGGCTGAAATGGAACTTCTCAGTCTGCTTTTACACCCGCCCCTTCACCTCCCATTGATAGGTTTCATATGCCTGGAAAAGACTCATGGCAGAAACCTCCTTCGCGGCCCTCCCGGCTTCATAGGAAGCCTCTCCCTGAAGGTAATCTGTCTGGCTTAAAAGTCCTGCCTGTTTCTTTCTTAAAAGAGCCTGATACCGGAGATCTGCCGCCTCAAAGGCCTCCATGGCCGCCTCATACTCAAGTCTCTTATTTTGAAGCTCCTCATAGGAGGAGGTGATGCTTATGATCTCGTTTGCCTCTGCATCCTCCACCCGGCGGCTTCTTAGTTCCCTGGCATCGGTGCCTTTTACTTTGGAATTGAGCTCGCTCACATAAGTGCTGTCGTTGCTGACTGCAGTCTGTTTATCGGACTCAAAATCAATGGCTCCGATTGCCTCCATATCCGGTTCGGGAATGGCCCCTATCTGAATCTCTGTCTCTCCGGAAAGCCCCAGCATGGACAGCAGGCTTTCCTTTATCTCATCCCGTTGTTCCTTTAAAGAAGCCAGGGTATGATTTACGGCAGTCAGGGAATTCTCTGCCGAAAGAACCTTATCCGCCTTAACAAGCCCTGCCTGGTATCTTGTTTTCGTTTCCTCACAGGAAGCCTTTACATACTCCACCTGTTTTTCCTGAGCCTTTATCTGCTCCTCCATCTGGTTATAGGAATTCATCAGAGTCTGAGCAGCCACAAGGCAGGCATCTACCTGCTTTTCATAGGCCTTTTCCTGACTGTACGAGCTCATGGACCTGATCTGGGCGCCCACCTGGGACGCGGACGCTTTTAACTGCTTCGCACGCTCCTCATAAAATTCCTGCATTTGGGCGTTCCCGTCCTCCTCATAAGACTCCGCCATCTCTTCCATATATTTCTGCTCTTCCTGCAGAATGTCCTGCATTTCCTTATAGGGAGCAATGCTGTTTTCCTGTTCTTTTTTAGTCTGCTTAAGGCTTACATTTCCCGCCTTTAAAAGCTCCCTTAAATCCTCATATTCCACCACAGTCCCTGCGGCATCAGAGCCCTCCCCAGGACTCCCGGTTTCAGCAGCGAAAGCCAGGTTTACAGGAAGCAGCCACAGAGAAAGGACCAGAGCCAGCCCCCCAAAAAACCAGAGGGCGCAGGCCAGCTTAAATCCCCACTTCCATCTTTTCATTTTCCTTCTCCTTCCTGCTTTCCGCCTATGACGCAGATGCCAGTCCGTCCACAGCCCACTGGTACGTAAGCTGTGCATTTAAAAGATTAAGCTTTTCCGTTTCCGCGCTGACCCGGGCCGCCGTACAGCCCGATTTCAGAGACTCATAGGCCTTCTTCGTAATGGTTCCGGCAGACAGGCGGAGTCCGGCGGCTTCCAGTTCCTTTTCCTGTATTTTAAGACTTTCTGCCGCCTGCTCATAAGAGGCTTTTGCAAGCATCAGGCTGTTATACGCGTTTTTTACATTGGAAGAAACGGTTTCCTTCTGGTTTTCATAAGTCTTCTGCTGCGTCTCCCTGACCGTATCGTTTCTGGCATTGGCAATCCGCCGTGCGGTAATCTGGAGACTGTAATTGTTGTTCAAAGCAGTTTCGATATCTGCATCCACCCGGATGGCCTCCATGGCCTCAAGATCCGGCTCCGGAAGAATTCCAATTTCCACCTCATCGCTGTACTTCCATCCAAGAAGCACACAAAGACTTTTCTTTGTGGCCTCCAGACTGCTTTCTGCCGACTGGAGGGATGCCTTGGCTGTGGTCACTGCCTCCTCTGCCTCCTTCTCATCGGACTGGACAGCCATTCCTGCTGCCTTTCTGATGAGCACAGATTCATAGGAGCTTTCCGCCTGTGCCACGTTTTCTTTCAGGCTTTCCAGGCTTTTCATCCGGTTCCAGTAAGTGATCATCAGGCTCTTAGCCTGCTTTATAATTTCAGCCTCCGCCTGATCATACCCCAGCCGTTTAATATCCCCGTCGTCCACATTGTTATCGCCCTGGGTAATTAAATTGTCCACCTGTATTTCGCTGCTCAAGGCCCGGGCTATCTGGCTGGCATAGTTTTCATCATCATCGGACGGATAGGAAATCCGCTCCGCAACCTCATTGGCAGAATCGTAATATTCCTCCGCAATCTTAAGGCTGGACTTTCCCCTGTAATCCTGATAGTCCAGTTCATTCTGCTGCACAGTGGTATTGTACTCATGGACCAGGTCGGCAATCTCATCAAACTCCAGCTTATTATCCTGTAAAGATGCCCATTTTTCTTCCGTATAAGCAAACTCCGGTCTGGCTGCCAGGACCTGCATGGGGACAAGTCCCATGCAGAAAAGCGCCATGCCAAACATTCCTCTTTTCCATCGAATCATCTGCACACCTCCTAAATATCCAGAACAGTCCGTTTCTTTCCTCCGTTCATCACCGCATAATAAACGGGCAGGATAAACAGGGCCACCAAAATTCCTGCGGAAAGTCCCCCGATGTTTACCACCGCAAGACCCTGGGTGGTGGAACCGCTGCTCCCAAAGGCAAGCGCCATCGGAATCATGGAGAGAATTGTGGTAAGGCTGGTCATGAGTATAGGACGAAGCCTTGTGGCCCCAGCTTCAATTAACGCAGTCTGAAGGTCCATGGTCATCCGGTTCTGGTTTACTGTGTCAACATATAAAATTCCGTTGTTTACAACCGTTCCCACCAGAATCAGAAATCCCAGAATGGAAGTCATGCTGATGGTAACGCCTGTGAGCTTTAAAAGTCCGAAGGAGCCCACAAGGCTGAAGGGGATCGTCGTCATAACCATAAAGGAAAACTTCGGAGATTCAAACTGGGCGGACATCACAACAAACACCAGAAATACGGCGATGGCGATAGCCTGGTACAGGGCGGAAAACTCGCTGGACATCATTCTGTCTCTCGTATTGACGCCCCGGGTAATGGTGGAGGAGAGCTTCGGCGTAATAACCTCGTTGTCAATCTGGCTCCTGGTGTTTGCTCCCACATAGTCGGCAGTAATGGTGATCTGATATTTTTTATCAGTCTTGGAGATAGAGGACGGATTATCCCGGAACTCTATTTGTGCCACATCCATCAGAGCCACGGATTTTCCGCTTCCTGTGGTGAGAATCACATCCTCAAGCTGGGAAACCGTCCGGTACTCATCCTCAGGATATTCCGCGATCACGTCAATCTCCTGACCGTCCACAATCAGAGTGGTAAGCTCCACACTGTCAAACATGCCTTTTACCTGGCTTCCGATCTGGGAGGCTGTAAGCCCCTCCGCGGAGGCTGCCACCTGGTCTACCTTCACGGTAACCACCGGCGCCGTATTCTCCAGATCAGAATGTACATTCATCACGTCCTCCCTGGCCGTCAGCTCTGAAACGATTTCGTCGCTGACTTCTTTGATTTCATCATAGTCTGTGCCGTTTAAGATTACCTCATAGCCCCTGGAACGTCCCATAAAACTCATGGAGCCGTCGGCACTGACCTCAATCGTACAGTTTTCAATGTCAACCATCTGTTTTTCCCAGGAGGACACAATATCATCCTCTGTCATAGTCAGGCGGTCTTTCAGATATGCAGTCACAGAGCCGCTTCCGCCGTTGTACCGGACCATATAGGAATCCACATTTTCATCGTTTCCCACAATGGTTTCCACCTCCGTAAGAACTGCTTCTGCCTGCTCATCAAGAAGCCCTGGTCTGGTTTCCACACTGACAGAAATCTGTCCGGTACTGTCCTGGGGCATAAGCTCAGTTTCCATGCCGCCTGCCATAATTACTGTGGCTGCGACCATGACCACAGAGCCTGCAAGCACCAGGAGCTTATGTTTAAGGCACACCGGCAGCAGCCTCCGGTATACCTTCTGGAGGCGGACCATGGGCCCGGACATAAGAGCCCGGTCCGTTTCCCTGGGCTTATAAAGCATATAGGTGAGCGGTACAATGGAAATGGCCGACAGTAAGGACGCCGTCATACAAAATACAATGGTATATCCCATAGGGCCGAACATCTGGCCGCTCATGCCGTTTAAAAATACCAGAGGAATAAATACTACACAGGTAGTCACCGTGGAGCTGAAAATGGACGGAATCACAATGTTCGTGCCCTCGAGGGCGGCTTTGGCATATTCCAGAAGTCCCTTCTGGTCCATGCCGGCCAGGGAGCGGAAACAGCTTTCCAGCACAACGATGGAGTTATCCACCATCATTCCGACACCCAGAGTCAGCGCGCTCATGGTAATTACATTTAAGGAAAAGCCCGCCCTGGTCATTAAAATTAAAGATACCAGAATGGATGTGGGAATGGAGCTTCCAACAATCAGGGAAGCCTTAAAATCCCCGAAAAACATAAGAATAATAACCATGGAAATTCCCACCGCGAGGAGCATGGTAAAAGCCACATCCTTAAGGGAATCCAGAATTGTCTCCGAAGAGTCTCTGGCAATCTCTATGGTAAGGTCCGAATCTTCTGTCAGGAGCTTTTCCACTGCCTCATGAACATCATTGGAGCAGGCCATGGCCGAGGCCTCCTGCTTCTTTGTAATGGAAATGGAAATGGTGTCCTGTCCATTATACTTAGAAATGCCTCCGCGGTTTTCCTTAGCCTGATATACGTCTGCAATATCTTCCAGATACACCGTCTTTCCCGCCGCCGTAGTGATTGGAACCTGTAAAAGCTCATCCAGGGTATCCGTATCTATGGAAGTGGTAACGGACAGCTGCAGATTTCCATACACCGCATTCCCGGACGGATAAGAAAGATCGGCCGCGTTAATAGCGGAGGTAATCAGGCTGGTGGTCACCTGATACTGCTTCATCTTCTCCGGCTTTAGCTCTACCCGGATGTATTCGGAAGAACCTCCCATGGAAGACACCTCCGCAACGGTGGAAAGCTGTTCCAGAACCGGAACCACGTTCTGGTCCACATAGTCGTATAAGTCCTCCTCCGTGCTGTGGGAAACGGAGAGCATCAGGGTGGTTCCCGCATTCATGCTCATTTCCATGACACTCACATCGGCATCCTCAGGAAGCTCCCTGAGACCATCCAGGGTTTGCTTTAACTCATCATATGCCTCGCTCATGTCTTCGTCATACCCATATTCCAGCATAATCATGGCAGAGCCCTCGCTGGAGGTGGAGGAAACACTCTCTACCCCCTCCAGGGTGGTGACGGCATCCTCGATCACCTGGGTTACCAGCTCATCCACATCCTCCGGACCTGCCCCCGAATACATGGCCATTACAATCAGCATGGGCTGGTCTGTATCCGGCATCTGCTCTAGGGTTGCATTGAATACAGAAGAAATACCAAATACCAGCAGACAGAGCAGGGCCATAAAAACCGTAACCGGCCGCTTCAGTACAAATTTCGTAACACCCATAGACTAGCCCTCCCATTCTGCTGTTTCATCCACTGTCGGGGTCTTAACCTCCGATTCTTCCGATATTCCGGACTCCGGTTCTTCAGTCCCGGTCCTTTTTGGCATTTCGGCCGCCGCTTCCTTCGTTTCAGTTCCCTCCGGTATTCCGGCCTCCGGTTTCTCCTGGCTGCCGCTTCCTTCGTTCAGACGGATTTTCGCGCCCTCATATAAATTGGAACTCCATGTTTTAATCACCTGATCCTCGAAGGAAAGCCCCGAAAGCACTTCCGCATAGGTATCATTGGTGAGTCCCACCTCGATGGAAGCAGTCCTTGCCGTCTGATCCTGGTAGAGATACACAAAGGCATCCCCGCCGCTGTAATACACGGCATCAATGGGAATCAGCATAGCATTCTCTGTTTTATTGGTTACCAGTTCAAGCTTCACTACCATTCCCGTGGCTACCTCATCCGTATCCTCAAGACGGGCTTCAATCTTAAACAGCCCCGTAGCCGAATCCACCATGGAATTGATGGCGCTTATGTGGGCCCCATAGCTCTTTCCGTTCTTTTCCACGGTAAGCTCATCACCCTCACTTAAATTTTCCAGCATTCTCTGGGTCACATAGAACGTAATCTTCTTATTTCCCTCTCCTGAAATCACACAGAGCTGCCCGTTGGCCGTGACACGGTCATAAACTTCTGTATCACAGCTTTCTATCTTTCCTGAAATGGGCGCTGTGACCGTACTGTACTCCACCTGCCTGTCATAGGCAAGCTTTGCCGAGTTATACTGAAGCCTTGCAGACTCCACATTATTGACATACTGCTCATATTCCTGCTCTGACAGATCGCCTCCGTCATAGAGGAGCTTCATCCGGTTTAAGTTGCTCTGGGCCTGTGACAACGATATGGAAGCAGAATCCAGAGAGTTTTTGGCCGACTCTACCTGTTCCGTATCAATTTGAAACAACACCTGTCCGGCTGTCACCATATCTCCCGCCTTCACCTTCACATCCGTCACATCGCCGGAGGCCTTTGCATACACGTAAACCACATCCGAAGATTCCAGCGTTCCTGTAAGCCCGGTGGTTATGTAAATATTTCCCGTTTCCGGCGTCACCACAGACACAACGTCAGCCCTGGCCTGCTGCTCACCACCCGGCATCCCGCCCATTTCCTTCCCGGGGCCGCCTTCTCTTATATTTCCGTCATTTTGCTTTTTAAGGAAAAACAGCACACAAAGCAGTGCAAATACCACACCCAGTATGCACAGCCACAGCTTCCTTCCGTATTTTTTCATGATGTCATTCTCCCTTCAACAGTTCTTTTTTCCAGTTACTATAAAAATAAAATGTGAAAAAACTGTGAGGAATTTATCAGGATTCTGTGAGGATTCGTTTTTGTATGGTATACTATGCTCAAGGAAAAAGAGAAAAGGAGGAGGAGCCTTGGCCCGTTTACTGATTGTTGATGATGATGCCAGACTCAGGAAGCTTGTACAGACCTATGCCGGACTGGAAGCCCATGAATGCGTGGAGGCAGGAAGCGGCAGACAGGCACTGGAACTTGTCAGTTCCCAAAGCTTTGATCTGATCGTTCTGGATGTGATGATGCCGGAGCAGGACGGCTTTGAGGTGCTGGAGGAGATACGGAAAACCAGTCAGGTTCCAGTCATCATGCTGACCGCAAGAAGTGAGGAAGAAGATAAGCTTCTGGGATTTCGCCTCGGCGGGGATGACTATGTTTCCAAACCCTTCAGCCCCAGAGAGCTGATGGCGCGGATTCAGGCTGTTTTAAAAAGGAATCAAAAAGTGCCGGACGAAGTGATCCAGTTTGGCGGCCTCTCCATTTTCCCGGCCTCACGGACCGTAACCCTTAACGGAAAGCAGTTAAATCTTCCGCCAAAGGAATTTGATCTTTTATCAAACATGGCACAAAACGAGCGCATTGTGTTCAGCCGGGAACGTCTTTTGGAGCTGGTGTGGGGCTACTGTTATTATGGAGACGGGCGAACCGTGGACACCCATGTGAAATCGCTCCGTGACCATCTCGGGCCGTATCGCACAGTGATTCAGACTGTCTGGGGAGTGGGGTATAAATTTGAATACAACAAAGAATCCATTAAAGATAATTAGAAATATTTTCCCACGTTCAAAAATGGTCTTCCAGCTATGGCTCATGATGATGGGGCTGGTTTTATTTACCATTTCTTTCGTGTGGATCGTTCAGATCTCCTTGTTTGAGAGGAATTATAATGAATCGGTCCTTACAGACACCTGGAGCCGGTTAGAACCTGTCATGGACCAGCTGGAAAACGGGGAATTTTCTGATGATGATCAGTTTCTCCCTTTCTTAAGCCGGATCCTGGACGGAAGACTTCTTCTTCTGGACTCCGATGGAACGCCGAAGGCCTTTTATTCCTACGGATACCCGGCCAGTCTTTCCTCTGATTCGCCGGAATACCAGATCTGGGAATTTCTAAAGGACTCTGGTTATCAGGACGCCATTTCAGACCGGGAGTCCTTTCAGCATTCTCAGATTTTTAAAGGATGGGCTGTGAGTGTGATATTGGGAATCCCCATCCGCTACAACGGAAAAAACTGTTATCTGATCCTCCACCATGAAACCATGCTGGACACCATTCTCCGGATGAACCGCAGGCAGCTTCTGGGGCTCAGCCTGTTTTTAACCCTGGCCGCCTCTGTGCTGGCTGCGGTCTGCTCCCGCCACTTTACCAGACCCATCTATAAAATCCGGGATGCCATTGAAAAGCTGTCCGAAAGTGATTTTTCCGTCCACCTGGATACCTCCGGGCAGGATGAGATCGGAAAACTGTCGGCTGCTGTCAATGTTTTGAAAGAAAATCTGGAACAGGTAGATGTGCTCCGCAGGGAAGTAATCGCCAACGTGTCCCATGAGCTCAAATCTCCTTTAGCTCTCATTTCCGGCTATGCGGAGATGGTGAGGGACATTGACTGGAGAGATGACAAAAAAAGGGAAGATGATCTGAATCTGATTCTCCAGGAATCCGGACGGATGAGCGAAATGGTCAACGACATTCTGGATTATTCCAAGCTGCAGTCCGGTTACACAAAACTAAATCTGGAATCTTTCGATATCTGCGAACTGGCAGAGGCGGAAGCCTTCCGCTGCAGGGCCAAAGCCGCTGAATACCAGATCCGGCTGGAATTCCATCACCCGATGGACTCTCTTACCGTTCAGGCAGATGCCCTGAAATTAAGCCAGGTCCTCCGGAATCTCCTTTACAACGCCATTAACCACACGCCGGAAGGGGGCGTCATTACCATAGACATCTCACCGAAAGACGGCCGTTTTCGCCTGTCGGTCAGCAATCCCGGAGCGTTCATTCCAGAGGAGGACAGAAAAATCATCTGGGAGCGGTACCAGCGAAGTCAGCATCAAAATGGCCGACACCTGGGTACAGGAATCGGCCTTTCCATCGTAAGTACAATTTTAACCGCCCATCAGATGCCCTATGGCGTAGACTGTAAAAATGGGCAAACCATCTTCTGGTTTGAATTCTAGTTTTCCTGCACCTGGATTCCCCTTGGCCCCACATGGGTGGCAAAAACGATCTGGGTGCTTGTCTTTCCAAACTTCTGGAGCTGGCCTAAGAAGGTATCAAGCTGCATGGTGCTTTCAAAGGCCACTTTCATAATCACGGAATATTCACCGGTAACGCTGCTGCATTCAAGAATGTTCGGAATATTCTCTGCGTATTTATAGAATTTCTGCTTATCCTCCGGCAAAACGTTCAGATTGATGAAGGCTATAATATGGTATCCTAATTTCGTGGGATTCACCTGAGCCTGGTAAGCCGTGATGATATTGTCCTTCTCCAGCTTTTCAATTCTTGCCGACACTGCAGGAGAAGAAAGGAACGTCTTTTCTGCAATGGTCTTTAAGGATGTTCTTGCATTCTGCTGCAAAATCTGAAGTATTTCCCTGTCAATATGGTCCATGATCCTTCTCCTTTATCCCGCTGCTGCATTGCAGCCAGTATTACAATTCTATTTCCCCGTGGAATACCTCAGTGGCAGGTCCCGTCATATAGACCGTGTCTTTCTCCCTGTCCCAGCGGATGGAAAGGGTTCCGCCCAGGAGAGCCACCTCCACCTCCGGTTCTGTTTTTCCGTTTAACACGCAGGAAACGGCCACGGCACAGGCACCTGTTCCGCAGGCTAAAGTTTCCCCGGAGCCCCGCTCCCATACCCGCATGGACACATGTTTTCTGTCCTTCACTTCAACAAACTCTGTATTGGTTCTGTCCGGGAACTTCTCATGGACCTCAAAATATGGGCCGACTGCTTCCATTTTCAGGTTCTTCACATCGTCCATAAACACCACGGCATGGGGATTCCCCATGGAAATCCCTGTATAAAAGTATTCCCGGCCGCAGACGGTAATGGATTCACCAATTTCGGAGGTGCGGACCGGCTTTCCCATATCCACAGTTACCGTCTCCACCTTACCGTCCTTTACATGGAGACTCAGATGTTTTATTCCCGCCGCTGTCTCCACGTCAATTTCTGTCTTATCCACAATCCCGTGATCGTACACATATTTTCCCACACAGCGGATTCCATTCCCGCACATCGCGCTTCTGGAACCGTCCAGATTGTACATATCCATCCGGCAGTCTGCAATCCCGGACGGCTTTATGAGAATCAGGCCATCGGAACCGATTCCAAAATTCCGGTTGCTGACTTTCACTGCCGTCTCAGAGGGATTCTCCACCGTTTCCTCAAAGCAGTTCACATAAACATAATCATTTCCGATTCCCTGCATTTTTGTAAATTTCATGACTTATTCTCCAATATGTTCCATCCCCTGTGCGAGGATTGTTTCTATGTGGCTGTCAGCCAGGGAATAGAGAACACTCTTACCGTCCCTGCGGAATTTTACCAGCCGCATCTGTTTTAAAATCCTGAGCTGATGGGAAATGGCAGACTGCCCCATTTGAAGAAGACTGGCAATATCGCAGACGCAAAGTTCCGACTGGCTTAAGGCATAGAGAATGCGGATTCTGGTGGAGTCCCCGAACACCCGGAAAAATTCCGCCAGATTCTGAAGCTCCTCGCCCTGGGGCATTACTTCCATGACCTGCTTTACTACCTGCTCATGGACATATATAAAATCACAGTGCGGAGCAATTTTTTCGTCTTCTTTCCTTCCCACGTTCTGCCCCTTTCCGGAAGCTGTTTCTATCGAACCAGGTACTTGCTGACCTCAAACTGGTCCTCCGAAATGTCTTTCTTCATATTTAATGCTTCCTGAATATCAAAGTCTATAAACTGGCCGTTTTTGTAAGCCACAATACGGTTGCTCTTTCCTTCGCTCAGAAGCAGGGCCGCCTTGGAACCCATAACGGAAGCATAAACACGGTCCTTACAGGTGGGAGTACCGCCGCGCTGAATATGGCCGATAATGGTTGCCCTTGTTTCGATTCCCGTCGCTGCCTCAATACGTCTTGCCATGGAAGTAGAGTGTCCGATACCTTCGGCATTGATGATGATGTGGTGCTTTTTGCCGCGTTTTCTATTTTCTATGATACGATTAATCAGATACTGCTCATTGCCGTCATAACGTTCCGGAAGCAGGATATCCTCAGCGCCGTTTGCGATGCCGCACCACAATGCAATGTAGCCGGCGCGGCGTCCCATTACCTCGATGATACTGCACCGTTCATGGGATGTGGACGTATCGCGGACTTTGTCGATAGCCTCCATGGCTGTGTTGACAGCAGTATCAAAGCCAATGGTGTAGTCAGTACAGGCAATATCCAGGTCAATGGTTCCCGGAATACCAATGGTATTTACGCCAAGGGCCGATAATTTTCCGGCACCGCGGAAGGATCCATCGCCGCCGATGACTACCATACCGTCGATTCCATGCTTTTTACAGATCTCGGCTCCCTTCTTCTGACCCTCCTCAGTGCGGAATTCCTCACAGCGGGCCGTGTACAGGATGGTACCGCCGCGGTTTATGGTGTCCGCTACACTTACGCCGTCCATGTCTACGATTTCTTCCTGAAGGAGCCCTGCATAACCTCTCATGACACCTTTGACTTTGAGGCCTTTATGAATTGCTGTTCTTACCACAGCACGGATGGCTGCGTTCATTCCGGGAGCATCTCCCCCGCTTGTAAGTACTCCGATGGTCTTAACCTCTTTTTTTGTCATATGATTTCCTCCATGAACTTCCTGTTCAGACAGGGATTTTTTATCATTGTAATGCGAAGCGTGTGTGCACGCCGCAAACCCGCCGGGCACGCTCTAAAAGCCTCCGGCTTTTTTCGCTTTGCGGCTGTCGCCGCATGCAAGTGTACGCCGCAAACTCGCCTGATGTGCAAGCACATCATTCGTGTTTCCGACGTACACTTGCGCCCGGCTCATAGCTATAAAACATTTTAATCTATTTTTCCCTTGATTTCAATGGTTTTTTGCACAACTTTGACATTTTTTTCACCAAGTATTCCATACAATACGGACAAAAGTGGATCGCCGGCGTTTATGGACCAGTTTTCGGAGAGCCTTTTTAATTTTCTTTCTTCCTTTAAGTACATTATTACCCGGTCGTTTCCTTCTGAACTTCTTAAGGCGGCCATGACACTGTCTATTTGCTGGTCATAGTCGTTCTGGTTCTGGAACTGGAGCCATAACTCATTGGGGATGTTCTGGAAGGGAATGATCTCCTCGCAGATCAGCTTTCCTACCGGGTCGTCTCCGATGGAGACGCGCCCCCGCATGAATACCTTGGCTTCTTCTGTCAGATTTTGCTTGTGTTTTTCGTAAATCTTTGGAAAGATCAGCGCTTCCACGGTTCCTACCATATCTTCCAGGGAAACGAAGGCCATCAGCTGGTTCTTCCTGGTAGTCTTTACTTTTTTGGCCGTTATCATTCCTCCCAGAACCACACTGGAGCCGTCTTTTGCCACGGTTTTTCCATCCTCATCCACAATGAAATCCGAGGTTTTGGCTGTCACGTTTTTCTGCCAGATCTCCTGATATTCCTCCATGGGATGGCCGCTTACATAAATGCCCAGGGTTTCTTTTTCAAAGGCCAGAAGCATTTCTTTTTCAAATTCACCCACCTTTGGAAATACGATCTGGAAACTTGTCTTTTCCTCCTCCGGAGCAATGTCGAAAAGACTTAACTGCCCCTCCATTACGAATTTTTTCTCCCGTGCCTTGTTTTCCAGAAGCTCTGCTGAGACGTAAAGCTTCTGTTTTCTGGTTCCCGGAAGGGAATCCAGAGCTCCGGATTTTATGAAGCTTTCAAGAGTTCTCTTATTGACTTCCTTATTGGACATTCTGGTCACAAAATCTTCCAGGGTGGAGAAAGGTCCGCCGTTTTCCCTCTCCTTTATGATTACCTCCACCACCGAGCGGCCCACGCTTTTTATTGCGGAAAGGCCATAGCGGATTCCGTTTCCGGATACGGAAAAGTCCCCGTATCCCTCATTGATATCCGGCGGCAGAATGGCAATTCCCATGTTCCGGCAGGCCAGAATATATTCAGACACCTTTGTCGCATTATCCATCACCGAGGTCATGAGTGCCGCCATAAACTCCCGGGGATAATAATATTTTAAATAAGCAGTCTGGAATGCAACCACCGCATAGGCGGCCGCATGGGACTTGTTGAAGGCGTATTTTGCAAAGTCTGTCATGTCGTCATAAATCTGGTTGGCAGTGGCCTCGGGGATTCCATTGGCAACACAGCCCCTGACGCCTTCGTCCTCATTCCCATATACAAAGTTCTGGCGTTCTTTTTCCATCACCGACGCTTTTTTCTTGGACATGGCACGGCGCACCAGATCACTCCGTCCCAGGGTATAACCTGCCAGATCCCTTACGATCTGCATAACCTGTTCCTGATAAACAATACAGCCATAGGTAGGGCTTAAGATCGGCTCAAGCTGAGGACAGGTATAGGTAACGGAGGCCGGATCGTTTTTGCCCTTTAAGTACTTTGGAATGAAATCCATGGGACCCGGGCGGTACAGGGAAATACCGGCGATGATGTCCTCTAAGCTGGTGGGCTTTAACTCCTTCATGAAGGTTTTAAATCCTCCGCTTTCCAGCTGGAACACGCCCTCGTTTTTTCCCGTGCCGATGGCTTCCATGACCTTCTGGTCGTTATAGTCAATATGGTCCAGATCCAGCCTGATCCCATAGTCCTTCTCAATCATATGAACGGCATCCCGGATTACCGTCAGTGTCCGAAGGCCCAGAAAATCCATCTTCAAAAGCCCCAGCTCTTCCAGGGTTGTCATGGTAAACTGGGTAGTGATCGTTCCGTCTGCTCCTCTGGATAAGGGGACATATTCATCGATGGATGTACGGCTTATGACCACCCCGGCCGCATGCATGGAGGTATGTCTGGGAAGCCCTTCAAGCCGCATGGACATGTCGATGAGCTTCTTCACCTGCTCGTCCGTATCATAAAGTGCCTTAAGCTCCGGATTCTTCTTAAGTGCCAGCTCCAAAGTAATATTAAGCTCCGCAGGGACCATTTTTGACACCTGGTCGCATAAGCTGTACGGCAGGTCCATGACGCGGCCCACATCCCGGATCACACCGCGGGCCGCCAGGGTACCAAAGGTGACAATCTGGGCCACCTGGTCCTTCCCGTACTTTTCCACCACATAATCTATGACCTCCTGCCGCCTTTCATAACAGAAGTCCACATCAATATCCGGCATGGATACACGCTCGGGATTTAAAAAGCGCTCAAACAGAAGCTGGTAGCGGATAGGATCAATGTCTGTGATTTTTAAGCAGTAAGCCACAATACTTCCGGCCGCAGAGCCGCGGCCGGGCCCCACAGCGATGTCATGGGATCTGGCAAAATTAATGAAGTCCCATACAATCAGGAAATAATCCACATATCCCATGCTTTTTATAGTTTCAAGCTCATACTGTAAACGCTCCTGAAGGGTGCCGTCATCCTTTGGGTACCGCTCCTTAAAGCCCTTCTCGCAGAGATATTTTAAATAGGTCCAGGAATCAAAGCCCTCCGGCACCTCATATCTCGGAAGCTTTGTCACGCCGAATTCAATTTCCACATTGCAACGCCCGGCAATTTTGTGGGTATTTTCCAAAGCCTCCGGCGCATAAGGAAACAAAGCCCGCATCTCTTCCTCGGATTTTACATAATACTGGCCGCCCTCATAACGCATTCTGTTTTCATCGGCCACTTTTTTTCCTGTCTGAATACAGAGGAGAATGTCATGGGCCTCCCAGTCCTCCGCGTTAATATAATGGCAGTCGTTGGTGGCCACCAGAGGAACATTAAGTTCCCTGGAAAGCCTCAGAATACCCTGGTTCACCTGCCGCTGCATGGGAATTCCGTGGTCCTGAAGCTCTAAAAAATAATTTCCTTCCCCGAAAATTTCCAAATGCTTTAAGACTGCCTTTCGGGCCTCTTCATAAAGCCCGCGCTCCAGATATTTGGGCACTTCACCGGCCAGACAGGCGCTTAAAGCGATGATTCCTCCGTGATATTCTCTCAGAACCTCCTCGTCCACCCTGGGCTTATAATAAAAGCCGTCCACAAAGCCCTTGGACACAATTTTCATCAGGTTCTGGTAGCCTTCATTGTTCTCGGCCAGAAGAACCAGGTGATAATACCTGTCTTCTCCGTGGACATTTTCCCTGTCGAACCGGGAGCCGGGAGCCACATAAACCTCACAGCCGATGATGGGTTTGATTCCGGCCTCTCTGGCCGCCCGGTAAAAGTCTATGACACCATACATGGCCCCATGATCTGTAATGGCCATGCTGTCCATTCCAAGTTCCTTGGCCCGGGCCGCCAGTTCTTTTATTTTACTGGAACCATCCAGAAGACTATACTCTGTATGAACGTGCAAATGTGTAAATGCCATCTGTTCCCTCCGAAATGTACATAAAAGTGTGCATCTATACAAAAAGGCTGTTTCTTATTTGAAACAGCCTTGAGGACTTAGTTATTGCTCAGATATTTTTCAATATCATTGATTGCTTTTTCTTCATCCACTCCGTCAGCCGTCACGACAACCTGCTCGCCAACGGGAAGATCCAGTGTCATCATTCCCATGATGCTTTTTGCGTTCACTTTTCTGTCGTCACTCTGTACATAGATTTTGCTCTCATAGCTGCTTGCGAGCTGCACCAGCATCGCGATCGGACGGGCCTCCAGTCCTTTAGTCAGCTCAATGGTTACAGTTCGTTTTGTCATAATATTCCTCCTCCTTGCTTGCCCGTTCCCTGCTCACGCAAACGTTGTGCCATGTCACAGAGTTTTCTGAGCCGGTGGTTCACCCCCGACTTTCCAACAGGCGGTTCCAGGTCTTCACCCAGTTCTTTCAGTGTTGCCTCCGGTTTTTCCAGCCGCGCCTGTGCAATCTGCAAAAGCCCTGGTGGAAGACTTTCAAAACCGATCGTATCCCGAATATAAACAATATCGTCCACCTGCTTTAAGGCCGCCGATACGGTTTTATTGATGTTGGCCGTCTCACAGTTCACCTGACGGTTCACATTGCCTCTCATCTCCTTCAGAATCCGGATATTTTCGAATTCCATGAGTGACAGATGGGCCTCCATTACGTTCAACATATCAACAATCTGATTTCCTTCCTTAATATATACCACAAAGTAACGTTTCCGTATGACAATCTTCGCCTCCATATTGAAGGTTGCCATGATGGACTGTATCTGCTTTGCTTTTGCCTCTGTGGCGCACACAATCTCCAGATGGTAAAATTTTTCCGGATCACTGATAGAGCCGGATGCCAGAAAGGCACCTCTTAAAAAGGCACGGCGGCAGCACGGATTCTGTACCACCACATTTCCAACCACAGAAAGATTCTCTCCAATTTCACCGTCTTCAGAAAGCAGCTTTGTGGCCTTCAATACGCGAAGTGCATCCTCATGCTGCTTCACACAGACAGAATAAATTCTGTTTTTCCCCAGATGGGCGTTCCGCCGAATCGATATATCAGTACCTATATTAAATGTTTTTTTTAATAATGTAAAGCATTTTCTTGCAACTGTTACACTTTCCGTGTGTATTTTAATGCTGTAATGATCATCTCCGGAAATCTGAATCCGGCCGCAGAGGCTTAAAATAGCGGCAATTTCCGCGATCTGGCAATGTCTGGCCGGGCTCAGCTGCCTGGACAATTCCTCTTTAATACGGGAAGAAAACGACATCTATCTCCCTCCATCTGTTTTGGCATCTCTGTGCTCCAGACGCCCCTCGTACCTTGCATCCTTCATAAGCCGCTCATAGACCTCACAGGCGATCGCCACGGAGCGGTGTTTTCCTCCGGTACACCCGATGGCGATGACCAGCTGGTTTTTTCCCTCCTGCTCGTACCTGGGAACCAGAAAATATAAAAGTTCCATGAGCTTTTGCAGAAACTCTTCTCCGGTACCCCCCTGCATCACATACTCCTGCACGGCCTTTTCATTCCCTGTATGGAACCGCAGCTCTTCTACATAGTACGGGTTTGGCAGAAATCTCACATCAAAAACCAGATCCGCATCGGAAGGGATTCCGTACTTGAAGCCAAAACTCAGTACCGTGATAAAAAGATGACTCTTTTCCCTGTCCCCGGAAAACAGGTTTTCCAGCTCCTTCCTCAGATCCTTTGTGAGAAGTCTGCTGGTATCAAGCCGGTAATCGGCCTCAGTCATCAGAAAGTCCAGTCTCTCCCGCTCCATGGCAATTCCCTTTTCAATCCGTCCGGATCTGGATAAGGGATGGCTCCGCCTGGTTTCTTTATATCTCTTAATAAGGCAGCTATCGCTGGAATCCAGAAACAGGATAAAAAACGGATAGGCGTTATCTCTCCATTTTTTAATGATATTTTTCAGCAGAGGCAAATCCTCCCCGCTTCTTATATCGATTCCCAGGGCCACATCCCTGGGGTCATTCCCGTCTCTTAAAGTCAGTTCCACAAATTTCTCAATCAGAAGAATGGGCAGATTGTCCACACAATAAAATCCCATATCCTCAAAAATTTTCAGCGCCGTGGTTTTTCCTGCCCCCGACATTCCAGTTACAATGACAAGCTTCACTGCTTCTCCTCCCCGAATTGGCCCAAAAGCTTAACTTCCATCTCCAGTGTAACCCCCGAGTATTCCTTCACACGTCGTTTCACTTCCTCACAAAGCCTGTAAATATCGGATGCAGTGGCATTGTCCTTATTTATGACAAAACCTGCATGCTTTTCTGACACGGCGGCTCCGCCCACACAAAAACCCTTAAGCCCTGCATCCTCAATCAGCCTGCCGGCAAAATATCCCTCCGGCCTCTTAAAGGTACTTCCCGCACTCGGATACTCCAGCGGCTGTTTTTCTTTCCTCTTTCCGGCCAGTTCCTCCATCTTTTGCCGGATTATCTCCGTATTTTCGAATTCCAGTGAAAATAAAGCCTCCAGGACCACATAGCCCTTTTTCGGCACGATACTGGTCCGGTAGCCAAGCTCCAGCTCCTTCGTATCAAGCGTAAGCACATTACCGTCCGGATCCAGAACCGTTACGCTTTTTAATACATCTTTCATTTCAGAGCCGTAGGCGCCTGCATTCATTACCACAGCGCCGCCTATGCTGCCGGGAATTCCGGCTGCAAATTCAAGTCCTGAAAGTCCGGCCTTTAAGGCGGCACTGGCGGCCTTCGACAAAAGGACTCCTGCTCCTGCCTTTAAATTTTTCCCGGTAACTTCCAGTTTCCCAAACTTCTCCGTGCTGATGATAACTCCGCAAAAGCCCTCGTCACTGACTAAAAGATTACTTCCGTTTCCAATCACATAAAAACGGCTTCCCGCCTTTTGACATGCCCGGCACACCGCCGTCAGCTCGTCCGCGTTCTCCGGAGCCACATACCAGTCAGCCGGTCCTCCGGCTCTGAAGGATGTATGCCGCTTCATCGGTTCCCTGATTTTCACTTCCATGAGTCTTCGCCCCTAAACTTCTATTCACTTTTTTTAACAAGGTTGGCCTGGACACGGTCGTAAAGCTCTTTGGCCGCATTGTATCCCATCTTTTTCTGACGGAAATTGACAGCCGCAGTCTCCACGATCACCGCCAGATTCCGGCCGGGACGGATCGGAATGCTGTGGCAGACCACCTTATTTCCCAAAAATTCCGTATACTGGTCTTCCATCCCCAGCCTGTCGTAATCCTTATCCTTATCCCACTCCTCAAGCTTAATTACCATATTGATAGACTGAGTATCCTTCACACACTCCACCCCGAACAGCGTCTTCACATTCACAATACCGATGCCCCGAAGCTCAATGAAATATCTGGTAATATCCGGAGCAGACCCCACCAGGGTCACATCGCTCACCTTCCGGATCTCCACCACGTCGTCACTGACCAGGCGGTGTCCCCGCTTAATAAGCTCCAGCGCCGCCTCGCTCTTTCCGATGCCGCTCTCCCCCATAATGAGAATACCTTCCCCGAACACATCCACCAGAACTCCGTGAATGCTGATGCAGGGGGCAAGCTTAGCCTTCAGCCAGCGAATTACCTCCGCCATGGTATCGGAGGTGGGCTTTGCACAGGACAGGCAGGGAACGCCGTAATACATACAGAGCGCCACGACCTCATCCTCCGGAATCTGGTTCCTGCAAAAGACCACGCAGGGAATCTTGCTGGAGATTAATTTGTCATACATGGCCAGCCTCCGTTCCCTTGAAAGGCCGGAAAGGTAAGCCATCTCCACATTTCCCAGCATCTGGACACGCTCATTGTCAAAATGATCATAAAATCCCGTAAGCTGTAAGGCCGGACGGTTCACGTCCGGATGGGACACCACGATTTTATCGGTATCCAGCTCCGGCGTCAGGTTTTTAAAGTCCATTTTATTGATTAATTCGGTAATGGTAACCCCGTACATACTATTCCCCTTTCTGTTTCTTCATGCATCTTTCCTCATCCTAGCACAGATTCCCCTGATTGTCACTGATTTTCCTTTTGGGGACTGTGGAAAAAGGCATATACGCTTTCTGCCGCCTTCTGACTCATTCCTTCCGTGGATGCAAGCTCCTCTATTCCGGCATCTCGCACCGCCTCTAAAGATTTGAACCGGCGCATCAGAGCCTTTCTTCTGGCAGGACCGATACCCTCAATCTCATCCAGCATGGAACGGACCTGTCCTTTGCTTCTTAAACTTCTATGGTACTCGATGGCAAACCGGTGAGCCTCATCCTGGATCCTCGTGATCAATTTAAAGCCCTCACTGTGCCTGTCAATGGGGATCTCCACATTCTGATAGTAGAGGCCTCTGGTCCTGTGATTGTCGTCCTTTACCATGCCGCAGACCGGAATGGAAAGCTCCAGCTCCTCTAATACCCTTAAGGCCACATTCACCTGTCCCCGGCCTCCGTCCATCATAATCAGGTCCGGAAACCTGGTAAAACTGCCGAATGCCTCATTCTGATTTTCTCCCTTAAGCTCCTGTTTTTCCTCCAGTCCATGGCGGAACCTTCTGGTTAGAACTTCTTCCATGGAAGCGTAATCGTTTGGTCCCTGTACGGTCTTTATTTTAAATTTTCTGTAATCATTCCGCTTTGGTCTTCCATCCTCATAAACCACCATGGAACCCACAGACTCAAAACCGCTGATATTAGAAATATCAAAGGCCTCAATCCGTTTCACCCGGGAAAGCCCCAGCCACTCTCCCACCTGATTCATGGCGCCGATGGTCTTTAGCTCCTCCCGCTTTATTTTTTCCTTATCCTGAGAAAGCACCAGCAGGGCATTTTTTGCAGCCAGTTCCACTAACCGCTCCTTCTGCCCCTTTTTCGGCACTACAAATTTTACGCCTGAGCCGCGGCGTTTTGTAAGCCATCTGCTGATCAGGTCCATTTCCTCAAACTCCTGCTGTACCCAGATCTCCCTGGGAAGAAACGGTGTTCCGGCATAAAACTGCTTCACAAAGCTGCCGATGATCTGGCCATCGTCTCCAGCCGTTAAAGCGGATACATGAAAGTGCTCCCGGCCGATGAGCTTCCCGTCCCGGACGAAGAACACCTGGACTACTGCGTCCTCATTGTCCCTGGCCATGGCAATAATGTCCCGGTCCTCCATGCTCTGACTGGTGATTTTCTGCTTTTGGGCAATCTGTTTTACGCTGCTTAAAAGCTCCCGGTACTCAATGGCCTTTTCAAAATCCATTTCCTCTGAAGCGGCTGACATCTTTCCCTCCAGCATTGTGAGGACCGGGGCGTAATGGCCATTTAAAAATTCCAGGGCCTGGGCCACGGCTTTCCCGTATTCCTCTTCTGAAATATACCCCTGACAGGGAGCCGAACACTGCCTGATATGGTAATTTAAACAGGGGCGGTCCTTTCCGGTATCTCTTGGAAGATTCCTCGTACAGGTCCGGATTTTCCAGAGTTTATGGATTAAGTCGATGGTATCCTTTACGGCACCTGCACTGGTGTAAGGGCCAAAATACCTGCATTTGTCCTTTTTCATGGTCCGGGAAAACAAAACCCGCGGGAACGCCTCATCTGTGGTTACTTTGATATAGGGATACGTCTTGTCGTCCTTTAACATGGTATTATATTTAGGACGATGCTCTTTTATAAGATTACATTCCAAAACCAGCGCTTCCAGCTCTGAATCGGTAATAATATACTCAAACCGGGCAATTCTGGAGACCATTTTTTCGATTTTTGCAGTCTTATTGCGGCTGCTCTGGAAATACTGGCGTACCCGGTTTTTCAGGCTGATGGCCTTTCCCACGTATATGATTTCATCATGCTTATCATGCATGATATAAACTCCCGGCGAAGCTGGGAGTTTTTTCAGTTCTTCTTCTATATTGAAAGGATTTTCATTATTGGAAAAATTATCATTCTCTGTCAACGCAACCGCTCTCCGTCAAATTTTTTCAGCATCAGAATATGCCGTCTGATGTCGGCAATCTGCTCACTTACGTTTTCCCCGGACACCTGTATATCAAGGACTGTGCAGATATTGTCTACTTCTTTTCTGGTGGCCTTTGAAGAAAGTCTCTGAAGGGCCTCCAGCATCCTGTCATATTTCTTTTCATCCATGGCGTCAAAAAAATCTAAAAGACAGGCGTCCACGCCCGGCTTCCATGGCGGCTCCTCTTTCTTTTTATCCGAAGTCTCCCCGTCAGTGTTTACTTTTACCTTTTCAAAACGGAACTTCTGGCTTGCTTTGGGATACTTTTCACGGTCTACTTCTTCCATAAAGCTTTCCAGAGGGCGCACCCAGACTTTAAAGTCCCCGTAAAGGGCCTGATATACCACCATCTTTTCCCCTGTTTCAGAATGGCACGCGATGGTCACGATCTGGTACATCTTATTTTTAAAGTGCCGGTAGAATTCTCCCGGCACTGGTATGGATCTTTCCTGATTCATTTTTTCCTTCTTTCCCTGCTCACATCATTACATTATTCTCCGGCATCCTCCGGGCGGAAATGATAGCGGTTGGCAGCGCTCCAGAGCATCCACTCATCATACCCTGCATCCTTCACTGCCTGTATCTGCTTTTGTATCTCCTCATATCCATAGGAGATGTACTTGCCCTCTCCCAGATAGGAAGCCGTAAAATCCTGAAGCCATGGCCTTACCACAGCCTGGCTGCTCACATGTCCATCGGCTTCCGCCGCCTGATCCATGACGGATTTCGACTTCTGCAAAGCCGCAAGAACCGTCTCATAGGGCTGCTTATCCGGATATTCCAGCCCGAAATTTCCCGCACCATAGTGGGACGGGTAAATCATAGGGCAGATATAGTCCAGATGCTTCGCCATTTCTGTATAGATCTGGCCCACAGCATTGGCATCAATTTCACTGTCAATAATGGTCCCGAACACATCCGCAGACACAAAAAGCCCCTGGGACGCCAGATTTTCATAGGCATATTTCACAAATTCCGTAATCGTGTCTGTTTTGGAGCGCCCCTTTGTAACCTCCTCGTCAAAAACCACCTGTTTCATGGTTCCTTCTGTGGAGAACCGGATATAGTCAAACTGAACCTCATCGAACCCGGCCTCCTTTGCAGCGGTTCCCACCTCCACCAGATAATCCCAGACCTCTATCCGGTAGGGGTCCACCCAGGCCATTCCCTGCTTATCCCGGTAAAGGCTTCCGTCTGCCAGATGGAGGCTCCATTCCGGCTTCTGCTCTGCCAGATAGGGATCCCGGAAGGCCACCACGCGTGCAATGACATAAAGCCCACGCTCCTTTAAGGAAGAAATCAGGCTCTTAATATCTTTCACGTAAGGACGGCATGCGCCGATCTCTGTCACCACCGGAGAATCAATCTGGCAGGTAATCCGGCCCTGATCATCCTTAAAGTCGATAACCACCGTATTAATTTCTGTTCCCTCCATACTGTCCAGAATGTTCTGGAATAATTCCGTGCTCCCTGACATGGGACCGGAAATATAAATTCCGCGTACCTTCGTTGGCTCGCGCCCCGGCAATGCCGGATTATTTTCATCCACAATACGGACGGAAATGGTCTTGTTCTTCTCCGGGCCTACGTTTTCGATGACTTTAATTCCGCTGGTCTCCTCTTCGGCAGGCTCCTCCGGCAGCAAAGCTTCAGCCGTCGTTCCTTCCTCCGGCGCAGGTCTGGAACAGCCTATCAGAGCCAGCAGTCCTGCAAGGGAAACCGCAAATAACCATCTTTTCATGTTTTTCGTTCCTCTTCCGTAGTTTCTTGCTCTCTCTATCTTAACATAAGTATAGCCATTATGGAAAGAAAAAAATTTAAAAAACTACTGTTCAAATGTAAATTTTTGTAAGATAATAGAAATATATGTGAAAAATAGTAACTGTGAGGGTAAAAACCGTTACGAAAACTATACAGGAGGAACATGCAATCATGCAAAAACAGGGGTTCGACAATGCCAGATACCTGGCCATGCAGTCCGATCACATCCGTGAACGTATCGGCCAGTTCGGTGATAAACTGTATCTTGAATTCGGCGGCAAGCTCTTTGACGACTATCATGCATCCAGAGTTCTTCCGGGCTTTGAACCGGACAGTAAGCTCCGCATGCTGATGCAGCTTGCCGATCAGGCGGAAATCATCATCGCCATCAACGCCGCAGACATCACAAAAAACAAAATCCGCTATGATCTGGGAATTACCTATGATCTGGACGTACTCCGCCTGATCCGCGTCTTTACCGACCGCGGACTCTACGTAGGCAGCGTAGTCATCACCCACTATTCTGAAATTCCCGCCATCGTTCAGTTTAAAAATAAACTGGAAAAAATGGGAATCCGGGTTTACCGCCATTATACCATAAACGGCTATCCCAGCAACATCCCACTTATCGTAAGTGACGAGGGATATGGAAAAAATGATTATATCGAGACTTCGAGGCCTTTGGTTGTGGTAACGGCCCCCGGACCCGGAAGCGGAAAAATGGCCACCTGCCTTTCCCAGCTCTACCATGAAAACAAGAGGGGAATCAAGGCAGGATATGCAAAATTTGAGACCTTCCCCGTCTGGAACCTGCCCTTAAAGCATCCTGTGAATCTGGCTTATGAAGCCGCTACCGCCGATTTAAATGATGTAAACATGATTGACCCCTTCCACCTGGAGTCCTATGGAGAAACCGCCGTAAATTACAACCGTGATGTGGAGATTTTCCCGGTTTTAAGCGCAATTTTTGAGGGAATCTTCGGGGAGTGCCCTTATAAATCCCCCACTGACATGGGTGTCAACATGGCAGGCTTCTGCATTGTGGATGATGAAGTCTGCCGCGAAGCATCCCGCCAGGAAATCATCCGTCGTTATTACCAGGCCCTTGGAAAATTAATAAAAGACGAATCTGCCAACGGGGAAGCCTATAAAATTGAGCTGATTATGAAGCAGGCAAAAATTTCTCCGGAAAACCGCGCCGTGGTTCCTGCCGCACTCTCTCTGGCAGCATCCATTCTGGCTCCGGCTGCCGCCTTAGAGCTTCCTGACGGAAAAATCGTCCTTGGAAAAACAAAGGAGCTTTTGGGCGCCTCTGCCGCTGTTCTTTTAAACGCCGTAAAAGAACTGGGCGGCATTGACCATGGTCTGGACCTGATCTCACCGGAATCCATCGCTCCTATCCAGGAATTAAAGGTAAAATACCTGGGAAGCATCAACCCGCGTCTTCATACAGACGAGGTTCTCATCGCCTTATCCACCTGTGCGGCCACCGATGAAAACGCCCAGAAAGCTTTAGAGCAGCTTCCAAGGCTCCGGGGCTGCCAGCTTCACACCTCCGTCCTTTTATCGGATGTGGACACCAAAATTTTTAAAAAGCTTGGTATCGACCTGACCTGTGAACCGGTTCAGGGCGATAAAAAATAAATTAACCAAAGGAGGACTAAAATCCATGAACACTCTTCTTCCCAAAGAGCTGAAAGCCTACATTGACGCAAATCAGGATACTCTGGTAAAACTTCTGGATACCCTCTGCCGCATCCCCTCTCCGTCCAATCACGAAGAGCTGCGGGCAGAATTTATCCGCGACTGGTTTGAAAAAGAGGGCTGCAAGGGCGCTTACATCGACAAGGCCTTAAACGTAATCTATCCCTTCCACTGTGAGGAGCAGGCCGATCTTGTGGCCTTTACGGCCCATTCCGACACCGTATTCCCCGACACTACCCCCTTTGATGTGGTCTACGACGGCGACATCATGCGCTGCCCCGGCGTCGGCGACAATACCTCCAACCTTTCCATTATGATGCTTCTGGCAAGCTGGTTTACAAAAAACAATTACATTCCCAAACAGGGAATCCTGTTTGTGGCAAGCTCCGGTGAAGAGGGGCTTGGGAATTTAAAGGGCTGCCGCCAGCTTCTGGAAGATTACAAAGGAAAGCTTTCTGTTTTAGTTGCCCTGGATGGCTCCTATGACTCCATCGTCACTGACGCAGTGGGATCTCTCCGCTACCGGGTGGGCGTTCATACCGAAGGCGGCCATTCTTACGGTAAATTCGGAAACTTAAACGCCATTCAGGTACTTTCCTCCATCATCAACACCCTGTACACCTACAAAGTGCCCGCAGGTGGACGGAGCACCTATAATGTGGGCACCATCACCGGAGGCACCTCCATCAATACTATCGCACAATATGCGGAAATGCGCTTTGAGTACCGCTCCGATGTCCGTGAAAGCCTGGCTTCCATGAACCGGTTCTTCCTTTCCGTTCTGGATTCTTACCGGAATATGGATAAGGTTGAGCTTGAGTGCGAGCTTTTAGGAGAACGTCCCTGTACCGGAGACGTAAACCACGAGGCACAGGACGCTCTCATTGAAAAAGCCCAGGGCATCATCGAGGCCTTTACAGGAAAGCGGGTAGAATGCCATTCCGGCTCCACCGACTGCAACATCCCCCTCTCCACCGGAATCCCCGCCATCTGCTTCGGCGGACACATGGGAACCGGAGCCCATACCCGGGAAGAGTTCTTAAATGTAAAAGACCTCCATCTGGGGATGGAGATCGTGGCTGCCTTTATGATGACATATTTTTAAAAAAGAGGTTCACTTAAGAACCTCTTCTGGGATATGTACATGGTGACAGTTCCAGAAAGATCCGCCGGCATCACCAAATAAAATTTCTCAAAGATTGGAGAACAATTATGAGTCTGGAAAAGTTTTTTCACCTGAAGGAAAACCACACGGACGTGAAAACGGAAATCATGGCCGGAATTACATCATTCATGACCATGGCCTATATACTGGCCGTGAACCCCAACATCCTTTCCGCATCGGGAATGGATCATGGAGCCGTATTTACCGCAACTGCCGTGGCTTCCTTCATCGGCACCCTCTGTATGGCGCTCTTTGCCAATTATCCCTTTGCCCTTGCCCCCGGCATGGGTCTCAACGCCTACTTTGCTTACACTGTTGTTCTGGGTATGGGATATACCTGGCAGGTGGCTCTCGCCGCAGTATTGGCGGAGGGCCTTATCTTCATCGCAATGTCTGTCCTCAATGTGCGTGAAGCCATCTTCAATGCCATCCCCTTCAATCTGAAAAAGGCAGTCAGTGTGGGAATCGGCCTCTTTATTGCCTTCATCGGCCTGCAGAATGCCAAAATTGTCATCGGCAGCGCCACTTTGGTGAGCCTCTTCTCTCTGGACGGCTACAATCAGACCCTTAACGGCCTGACCGCTTCTTTTCAGGACGTGGGGATCACCGTGCTGTTAGCTGTCATCGGCGTTATTATCACCGCAATCCTGGTAGTAAAAAACATTAAGGGAAACATCCTCTGGGGAATTTTAATCACCTGGGCCCTCGGAATCATCTGCCAGTTTGCCGGGCTTTACGTTCCCAACGGCGATCTGGGCTTTTACAGCCTGCTGCCCGATTTTTCCAGCGGAATTTCCATTCCCAGCCTGGCGCCCATTTTTGGCAAATTCAGCCTGGACGGCGTTCCGATCCTGGAATTCATCGTTATTGTGTTCGCCTTCCTCTTTGTAGATATCTTTGATACCATCGGCACTTTAATCGGTGTTGCATCTAAAGCTGATATGCTGGACGAAGAAGGAAAGCTTCCGCGAATCAAAGGCGCTCTTTTGGCCGATGCCGTCGGCACTACTGCCGGTGCCATGCTGGGTACTTCCACTGTAACTACTTTCGTAGAAAGCGCCTCCGGCGTATCTGAAGGCGGACGCACGGGACTGACCTCCTTAACAACGGCTGTGTTATTCTTGCTGTCCCTGTTCCTGTCCCCGATCTTTTTAGCCATCCCGTCCTTTGCCACAGCTCCGGCCTTAATTATCGTGGGCTTCTATATGCTGGGCGCTGTGACTGAAATTGACTTTAAGGATCCCTCTCAGGGCATTCCCGCTTTCATCTGCATCGCCGCAATGCCGTTCTTTTACAGCATCTCCGAAGGTATTTCCATGGGAGTTGTCTCCTATGTGATCATTAATCTGGTGTCCAAAAAAGATAAGAAGATCAATCCGGTGATGATCATTCTGGCAGTGCTGTTTATTCTGAAATATATCTTTATGTAAGGATTTTAGACATGGATTCCCCCGATGCCTGCGAATACAGCCGCAGGTGTCAGGGGAATTTTTTGTTTCTTCGAGACCAAAAATCGGGCTGGCTGTGGCCGGCATGCCTCTACGCCTGCACTTCCACCCGGCTTCCAAGTCCTTCACCGCCGCGCTCTTTCGTCACCACGATCTTTTTATCGACCCGCTCCTTAAGTTCCGCCACGTGAGAGATGATCCCCACCAGCCGGCTTCCCTCCGCCAGTCCGTTTAACGCCTTCATGGCCTGGTTTAAGGCCTCCTCGTCCAGGGTCCCGAAGCCCTCGTCCACAAACATGGCATCCAGCTGAATCCCGCCGGCGCTCATCTGAATCTCATCCGAAAGTCCCAGAGCCAGAGAAAGTGAAGCTGTAAAGCTCTCGCCGCCGGACAGTGTCTTTACGCTTCTCTCGGTACCGTTATAATGATCAATCACGTTCAGATCCAGCCCCACTTTTCCGACCTTCGAGTCCTGCTCACGCTTTCGCACCAGCTCATACTGCCCGCTGGTCATGGTCATCAGCCGTACATTGGCCTTTCGCAGGATCCGGTCGAAATACGTCATCTGCACATAGGTCTCCAGCTCCACCTTATGCTTTCCTGAAAGATTTCCGTTGGCCGTATCTGACAGTGCCCGAAGCCATGAATATTTCCGCTCCGCCTCCACCATCTCGCCGCGGCGCGTAAGGACCGTCTCGTAAATCTGACGGTTGGTACTGCAGTCGGCATACTGCTTCGCCCGCTGTTCCTTATGTTTCTCCCTTTCTGCTTCCCATTCCTGAAGCCGCTGCTCTGCGCTCTCCAAAGTCTCTGTCAAAGCCGGATCAATTTGTTCCTTCAGGCCGCGAATCGCCTCTTTAAAACCAGCCTGTATCCGAAGCTGTTTCTGATACAGCTCCTCCGCCTGTTCTCTTTCCTTTACCAGACCTGCCAGCCGCTCTTTGGCCCCGCGTTCCACGCTCTCGTTCTCCTCCTTCGTCATGACGCCCAGAAGGGCCCTGACGGCGTCCGCCTGTTCCATAAGTCCGGCATGCTCCGTCTCCATTCTGGCAAGGCGCAGCCGCCGCTCCTCCATGGTCTTTTGGCAGGCAGAGAGCTCCGCTTCCAGGGCGGGAATCTCTCTTTCCAGGCAAAGAAGCTCTTCCTGCTTCTCCCTGTTTTTCGCCAAAGCCTCCTCCAAAGCCGTCAGAACTCGGGCAAGGGCCTTACTGACAGTATCGGCGGAATCCTCTGGCATATCCGTTTTTTCGCAGGCCTGCATATACTGCACATACTCCGGGCGCGGGTCTGTTTTTGCAGGTTCCGCTGGCCCCTCAGCCCCCTCCTTCAGAAGCCGCAGGGCCCCGGAAACGTTCGCGGCCAGACGGGCCCTGCTCTGCCGGACCCGCTCCCCGCAGCCTTCCAGCTTCCGCAGACATGCTTCCCTGTCCTTTCGGCATGTCTCCCGTGCCTCCTCCAGATCTTTGATCTGCTTTTGCAGCACGGACCGCTCCCTGAGCATCTCCTTCACCCGCTCTTCTTCCTGCCCCATCTCATCAACAGACTCTGCGGCCATCAAAAGCGCGGACTCGATCCTGTCAGTCCACCGGGATTCGTCCGCTCTGTCTCCCTGCGGCTTCACATCGCGCCAGGCATCCGTGAGTGTCTCAATCTCCGGCAGCTCCATCCGAATCTGCTGCTCCAGCGTCTGCATCCTTCCATGCTCCGTCCCGGCCGCCTGTCCGCATGCGCCCAGCTCTCCCCGGAGTCTTTCCAGCTCCTTCCTGGCCTTGTCAAGCGCCTCCGAATCCTTTCGATACTGTTTTGTCTCTTCCTTTACCTGCTTTAACTGTACTCTGGCCTCTTTGAGGCCCTCCGAAACATCCATGCCCTCCGGAAGCTCTTCTAAAAATTCCTCCTGCTGCCGGACCGCAGCTTCAAGAGCTGTCCGTGCGGCTGCCAGCCGCTCTCTTGCCTCCTGGAGGCACCGCTCCTGCCCGACGAGTTCTTTTTCCAGCCGCTCCAGGCCCGCATCCGTCTCCGGCCCTTTCCTGATCAAATCAGCCATAACATCCGCGTCCCGGTCTCCGCCTTCAATCTGCCTTAGGAGCCTCTCAGACTCCTTTTCTGTCTTATTTGCATAGAAGGAATCCTCCTGCTTCTCATCGGACTCCTCCGCCCCAAAAAGTTCCTCTCCATCTTTGGAAATCTCCGCCCGCTTCTCCTGAATCCACATCTCTCCCTGCTGCACCGCCGCGCTGGCCTCCGCCATGCGCTCCTTCGCCAGGTCTGCCGTCTTTCTCTTCTCCTCGACTTCCTCTTTCTCCGGCGCCCCGTCACAAAACGCCGCCGGACTCGGGTGATGGACAGCTCCGCAGACCGGACATTTCTCCCCTTCCACCAGCTTCCGGGCCAGAATCCCTGCCTGTGCATCATAAAATTCCTGCTCAGTCTGAACATACTCTGTCAGCGCTCTGCCATGGGCGGCCGAGGCCTCCACATATTCCTCCCGCCTTCTCCCCTGCTGCTCCAACAGCATATCCAGGCTTTTCATCTTCTCCGACAGCCGTTTCACCGCCTGCTCCCGCTCTGAAAGCCGCATCCGCTCCTGCTCCCATCCAGAAAGCCGCCGTTCCGCCCGAAGAATCTCCTCCTTTTGGCCATTGAGCCGCTGCTTCTCCTCCTTTATTCTCCCCAGCTCGTTTTCCGCCAAAAGGCGTGCTTCTTCCGCCAGCCGGACCTGTGCCTTCCCGGCTCCGATCTGCTTCTTTAAGGAATCCGAGAGCCGCTTTCTCTCCTCCCAGGCCTCCGCCTCATGACTCAGCTCCCGCTCCCGCACCTCGATGCCTTTTTGTGCTTCCAGTTTTCTCTCCAGAAGGTCCCGCCTGCTTTTCTCCGCTTCCTCCTGTTCCTCCAGCGCAAGGCGGCTTTGCTCCTGCTCCATGAATTCTTTTTTTGCACGCTTCCATCCGTCATAATCATCCAGAAGTCTGGTTCGCTGGCTTTCCAGCTCCTGCCGTCTTCCCGAAAGTACGGAGAGTCTGACATCCAGCCCTTCCATGGCTCCAACTGTCTCCTCAGCTTTCGAGAGCTCCTCCCCGATGGCATCCAGGCGCACCTCAATCCCATCGACACTCTCCCGGGTCTGTGTCTGTTCCGAAACTGCCGTCCGAATTTCCTGTAACCCTCTGTCAATTTCCTGCTTCCGGCTCCCGGTCCGCTCAGCCCTCCCCAAAAGCCGCTCCCGCTCCTCGCCGATGGCAGCAAGAGAACCCTTCCGCACCTGTTTCTCCGAAATTTCCGCCTCCAGCTTTGCTGTTTTCAGTGAAAGCTCCGAAAGCTCCGCTTTCTCCTGGTCCTGCTTCACCTTCAGGGCACCGGAATGTTGTTCCTTCTCCGAAAGCTCCACGTATCGCTCTGCCCGCTGCCGGCACTCCGTGAGCGTCCGCTCCAGCGCATCAATCTCACCTCCCGCCTGATTGGCATATTCTCTCATGTTTTGGACTCTCTCAAGATCCGCCAGAAACGCCTCCTGCTCCTTCTCCTTATCCGCCAGCAAAGCTTTCCTGTTCTCATTCTGCCGGAGCCGCTCCAGATATCCGGCCTGATCCCGGATTTTTCCGTCAAGCTCCGAAAGCGACGTATCCATGTCCCGAAGCTGCGTCTCGCCCCGCTCCATGATCTCCTCCAAAAGCTTAAGCCCGTTCTCCACCTGCCCCTCAAACTTCACCTTCTTTAATTCCGAGAGCCTCTCCTCCAAATCCGGACTCCCGGGACAGGCCACACCTCCCATGGACTGCCCGATGCTCCTCTTTATCTCTTTGTACTCCCCGTCACAGGCATTCTTTGCCTCCCGGAGCCGTTCCTGCAGTCCCTGGTATAACTCTGTGTGGAAAATCTGGCGGAAAATCTTCCCCCGCTCCACGGTATCCGCTAACAAAAGTCTCTGGAAATCCCCCTGGGCGATCATGGCAATCTGGGTAAACTGCCCATAGGTCAGTCCGAGAATCTTCTCCACGGCCCGGGTGACCTCCCCCGTCTTCGTCACCGGCGGCCGCCCGTCGAAAAATTGCAGCTCCGCTTTGGCCATCTGGGTCGTCATACCCTGCCCGCGCCCCTTCGGACGCACATACTCCGGATTCCTCCGGACGCAGTACCGTTTCCCATGGCTTGAAAATGTAAGCTCCACGAACGTCGGTGTCCCCGCCTTCGCATATTTACTCTGAAACATCCCTGCCTCGCGAACCGCGCCGCTGGCCTCCCCGTAGAGGGCAAATGTAATTGCATCGAAAATCGTCGTTTTCCCGGCTCCCGTATCCCCTGTAATCAGATACAGCCCACGCTCTCCAAACTTCGTAAAATCAATCACGGTCTCCGCCGCATAGGGCCCAAACGCACTGACAACCAGCTTCTCCGGTTTCATACTTTCACCTCATACCTTCCTGTTGTATCTTCCACTTTTCCTTCTCCTTCCCCGCCCTTTTACTGCCTCTCTTTCGGGAAATTTCTTTTATCTGTCATTCCTGGCTCCGAAGCTCTCCGACCAGTCTCCTGGCGAAGCGTCTCTGCTCTTCACTCATGGGCTGATTATTCTGCTTCTCATAAAATTCCTCAAAAAGTTCAAGCTCCGACTTCTTCTCCACTCTCTCCGCCAGCTCGCCTACTTCCCGGTTCTCCCGTGTACGCGCATTGTCATACTCCAACCGCATCAGGTTCGGGTACACAGCCCGCAGTTTCTGCATGCCGTCGGGGATGTCCTCCTCATCCGTCAGTGTTACCTGCACATAATCTTCCCGGTTTGTTCCCTCATAAAAGCCTCGGGCTGTCACCTCCATGTAGCTTCCCCGAATTGTCCGCATATCCCGAAGCGGGATTAAGGGAATCTTTCTCTGCGTCACGTTTCCCTTTTCCAAAAGTTCCACCACCGTCACTGATTTCTCCTGCCCTGCCTCGGAAAAGGAATATTTTAACGGCGTCCCGCAATATCGGACATTTTCACGCTGCACATGCTGCGGGCTGTGGATGTGCCCTAACGCCACATAATCAAACGCATCAAACAGCGCCGCATCTACATTATCGAGTCCGCCGACAAATAGTTCCTCTGACTCACACCTGGCCGCCCCCGTTACAAACTGATGGGCCACCAGCAGGTTTCGCTCTCCCGGGTCGATCTCCACATGCTCCATGGCTACGCGCACCGCATCCTGAAAACTCTGGATTTCCTCCTCCGGAAACACATGACGCAGGACAGCAGGCTTCACGAAAGGAAGCAGCCACACCTTCACCGTTCCGTAAGCATCCCGAAGTTCTATGTTCCTCACCCTTCCGTCGTAAACAGGCGACACATAAACGCCCCGCCCGCTCATTAACTCTGCTCCAAAAGCAACTCGTTCCGGCGAATCATGATTCCCGCTGACAATGAAAACAACGGTTCCTGCTTCCGCAAGAGCCGTCAAAAATTCGTCCATCACCTGCACCGCTTCCGCCGGCGGCACCGGCTTATCATAAATATCCCCGGCCAGGATTACCCCGTCCGGACGTTCTCTCCCGACAATTTCGAGAATCTGTCTCAAAATATACCGCTGATCCTCCAGCATCGAGAATTCATACACCCGCTTTCCAATATGCAGGTCTGAAAGATGCAAAAATTTCATTGCTGTCTCCTCCGTAAGGCGCTCTCATTACCATCCATAAATCTCCCGGAGAAACAAAAGGATTCCCCGGCATCCCGCCTCCACATCTCTCCAGGTTGCCCCGAAATCCCGCGTATACCATGGATCTGCCACATCCGCAGCCCGCTCCATCTCCCGTTTCCCGGCCGCCACAAGTTTCCACCCATCTCCCGCAAACTCCATCATTTTAAAAATTTTTCCTTCCGGATCCCCGCCGAGAATCCGCCTCATATTCCGGACATTTGCACCGTCCATTCCGATCAAATAATCATATTTCCCATAATCCTGCCGACAAAGCTTAACTGCCCGCTTCCCCCCGCACGAAATCCCGTGCCGCGCCAGCTCGTCCCTCGCCGGCGGATATACCGGATTTCCGATCCCGTTCCAGATCTCCTCGTCACTGGTGGCGGCTGAAGCCGCCCGGACCCGGGACGACAGGCCAGATTGGTCGGCAAAGGCCCCAAATGCGAACTCAGCCATGGGGGAACGGCAGATGTTGCCGTGGCACACGAATAATATTTTTATCATACTTCTCATAACTCCTTATATCTCGGTATAACCTCGTTTTTTCCCATGTTTTCAAGGTTTTCTCCATGACCTCAAAAACACTCCACGTCTTATATCATAGCATAACTTCCTATATCTTGTCCCCCAAAATAGGTAAAAAAAAGGTAAAATGCCCTCTTTTTCACCTATCCCAGAGGTAAATTATTTTATTTCCTATATATCACCAGAGAGCTTTCTCTCCAGTTCTCCCATTTCTTTCTCCGCGTCATCAGCCCTGCTGACCTCTATTTTTTCCATTTCTTCCTCGGCATCTTCCGCCTTGAAGTGAGTGTAATAACCCAATGTCACTTTGATATCAGCGTGCCCCATGATATACTGTAAGGAATTGGGCTTGATTCCTGTTTTTGCCATTAGCGTACAAAATGTATGGCGGCACACATGAGGTGTGATTGTCGGAAGTTCCTCTTTGTATGTCCGGTTATATTTCCCCAGAGCATACTTAAAATAATGCTCCCAATGTAACGCCAGACACGGATTTTCGTCCTTATCCAGCACCAGAAAACCACTCATGCCATCCACTACCGGCTCCGTTTTTGGTTTCTTTCGTTTCTCAATAAGTTTCTGAAAACACTCAAATACTTCATTGCTCATTTTTATCCTTCGGTTTCCACAACCTGTTTTTGTTCTCTCTATGTAATATATACCATCCCTTGTCCTTTGTAACTGATGATTGATATATATTCTTTTGTTCTCCATATCCAAATCTGCCAATGTTAAACCGCAGAATTCAGATATACGCATTCCTGTGTTAAACAGAATAAACATTGATTCGTAATAATTGGAATAATGTTTATCCTGTTTGATAAACTCAAGAAACGCTTTTTCTTGTTCCAAAGTAATCGCTTCCCTCTTTTTGCTGTCATTATCAATAACCTTAGCAAGTTCCCAATCAAAGGGATTCTTGCGAATCAAGTCATCCTCAACAGCCATCTGAAATGCAGGACGCACAACTCCCCTGATTGAATGAATTGAACTATAACCTCTTCCGTCCTTTTTCTGTAATTTTTTCATCCACTCTTTTGCGTCGGATGTTTTCACCAGATCAATTCTTCTGGCTCCAAACTCTTCTTTCTTTAGCATATTTACCACAGTATTATATCCGGCCTGTGTATTGTGTCTCATTCCTCCTCTTAATGAGACATGTTTCTCAACAAGTTCCAGCACCGTCACATTTCCACCATGGTATGCCACATAATCATTGAGGTCTTTCTGAATTTCTTTCTCTTTTTCTCTCAATGATTTACAATCTCTTTTACCAGCTGGCACTTTATCAGTCGGTTCTAATTTCCAGCTATAAACGTAATGCATTTTATTGTCTCTTCCTTTGTAAGTATACATAAACTTTCCGTCCTGTCTCTGTTGTTCCCCAGTCCTCAACACACGACCTTTACTATCTCTTCTCTTATTATCCTTACTCATAATCTTTAACCTCCAAATTTTCAAATTTTTTACTGCCCCCTCTTTCGAGGGGGTCATTCTAACGCCGATTCCCCAAACATGCAATAGCCTGTTTTTATCTGATATGTGTTTTTAAATTGACGATAACTCGTCAATAATATTTTCAAATTTCTTTCGTTTAATCAGAACTTTCGTTCCGTTCATCAGTATGTAACTTTCACCCTCATGCTCCGACAGGAACCGCCGGAGTTTGCTTTCTCCGATATTGAAATAATCGGAGGCCTCCGATATCGTAAGCATATATTTCTCACAAACTGGTACTTTTTCCATTATTCCATCCCCCTTTCACTGGGAATGTCATAATTAAACCAGACCCATTCGGAAGCTATATCTCTTTCCGCTTTTCTCTGGCTACTTTTCATCACTTTTACTAACTCCTGACTTTTCCAGCCATGAGACAGTAAATATGTATCATATAAATCTTCCTTATCTGAATGGTATCCTGACAACAAAATGCGGCACTTGGCATCTTGAATTGTCTCTAACATTCGTATATGGTCTATATCCTCCATTTCTTTGAAATAGACCTTATCAGCACCCTCACCCCTTAACGAATGCAAATACGGAGGGTCAAGATACATCTGAACGTCTGGATTTTTTATCACCTCCTTTATAATATCCAGTGCATTCTTATTAAACACTTGAACACCTTGCAATCTTTCGTATATTCTTGGGAGGTTTGAACGTATCTTCCGTTGATAGGATTCCGTATTATATTCCCCTCTGCTAAACTGTTTTCTGGTGTTATTAAAACTCTGGCTGACTAATACAAAAGTCAGCAGAGCCTTATCTATATCGTTAATTCCTTTAAAATTTTCTCTTTGGTATTCACGGGCCGTCTTAAACAGCCTTTCATCATATTGTAATTGGAATATTTTCTCTAAAAGTTCTTTTCCCTTATTTTTATCTGACAACACCTTATATAGATTAGAGACTGCCGGATCAAAATCATTCACAATCTCTATTTCACTACGGCCACGATTCAAAATCGTTGAACCAGAACCAATAAATGGCTCTATAAAAATTTTTGATTGTGGCATGAGATTGTTCAGCATGTCACATATTCTGTTTTTTCCCCCATAATATCCATAGAATGTAATCCTTGAGACATTATCCTTTTCCTTTGTCTGTATCTTTTCTAATATCTTTTTATCTAGCGGTGGTATTACTATTTCTATTTTTTCTTCTGTTTCTTTCCCTATATTCTCCGGCAGTCTTACAGCATAGTATTTCCCATTGACTGCACCAAAGTGAAGCCGTTTATCATAAGGTCTATTCTTATCAGTTATCAATTTTCCTGACAATTTCAGAAGACCCAGTATTTCTTTTCGTGTATATCCTGTTTTCAATTTCTTTGAAAATTCATCAAAGAAAGTAGTACGGATATATCCTACATTATCTTTTGTAAAAACTAATGCTAGCGGATTGTTTTCGATACTTTCTGAATACCGATTGATTCCGCTAACCACCGTATCATAAATTCCTTGCGGTGATTCATCTTCCCCCAGAAAGACAGGTTTTTCTTTTGTATTCTGTAATATTTGAATTAAGGACTCTTTTATATTTTCTAAGTCCTCTTCATCAAACTCACCAAACCCTCCGGGCAGGTCATAAATAAAATCTAATGCTCCTTTCCTGTTTTTCAGCCTGCTCATTTGTACCCTTTCCTGTGGGTACAATTCCCCCTGTGGCGTCTGCAAATAAACAATCGCAAACTGACGCTGATTTTTTTGCAGACTGCCAACTCCACAAAGCAACTTATATCCTGTCTCTGTTGCTTTCAGTAAATTCAAATTTATCTTTTCTGCATCTTGATTTTTTTCTTTATCTGTGGTATAATTTTTACTGTGAATGTAATCGAACATATGTTTTCCTCCTCATTAAAATTGATTACATCCACAACTCAAAGTACGTGTGTACACATGGTATGCATCTCCCAAAAAGGACAGTATATCTTCCTTTCTGGAATGTGTATAACCTCACCACAACGTATAATTAAAATAGCTGTCACGTCTGACAGCTAACCAATGTATAACAACAAAATCTAATGTATGTTTCTCTTTTTTAAATTTCTCTCTATCTTAAAAAATAATTGAAAACCTTAATGTATCACAATGGTTAAATATTTTCTCTATCCTGATTCCTCCCCCTTGCAATACAATTCTCCAAACCAGTCCAAATTTTGTATTTACTAAAATTTATCAACTGCATCCGATCCACACATATCATTGTACTTTTCATTTTCATTTGAATTATTTATCTCTTATATGCTGGCTCCTTTTATAATTCCTGCACATATTTTTAAATAAACATGATTTTCTGAAATGTTTCCTCATACGGTCTTTTCAAAATTTTCGATTGTTCAGCATGATACGCAGACCATACTGAAATACTGTTTTTCTAACCAGTCTGATTTTTGAATACATCCAATTTTTTATCAAAGCAGAATACCCACACACATCTTTTTTCTGGAAACACTGTTTTACCCCTCAAAACAACCTTTTTCAGAAAAAATATATCCCCCCTCGCTTAATGTGCACAATTAAAAAATCATCCATGACATAATCTCCATACCTTTTTCATAAAATCTATTTAATATACACTTTTAATGCTATGTCCATAAAAAGAACCACCCACAGCCTTCAGACCGTGAGTGGCTCCCTTTCTAATCTTCCTCATTATCTTCCAGAGGTTCCAAATCTCCGAAAAGATTGACTTCCACATAAACCTTGTCAAGGTCAAGGCTTATATTGGGTTCTAACATTGTTTCCAATGTAACAATGTTGCTGGCAGTGTTTACCAGACATAAAGCCTCCGGCAACTCCACTCCATTATGTTTTACAATCGCTCTCATTAGTTCACCACCCCCGCTCTTTTCAATTTATTATAGATTTGCTCCGCTGTATATTTACCATTTCCCAGAGCAATCAGTTGTTCCATGTTCAGCCCCCTTGAATATGCGTCTACAAGCTGGACACTTGAAATATCCTTGACACCAAAAGGAACTGTTTTGACAACAGTGTTTCCGCTGATACGCATATTGCGTACATCTCGGTCAAGGTTGGACATTATTTGCTGTACAGCCCATATCTGTTTTCCTAAATTCTTCAGGCACTTTACAATCTCTTGTTCGTACATAATTATAAATCTCCTTTCAAAAACAATTTTTATTTACACTCCCTTATGTGCAGCGTGTATGTAAACATGAATAAAGAAAAATCCTATCCAGTATGACGCTGAACAGGACTTTTCTTTTACTGCAAAATAACTATCTAAATTGTAAGGTTTGGAAAACAGGAGAGTACACTTCCCACCTTTCCAGTGCTTTCTCTGAAATGCTACCTGCACTCCGATAACATTTGAATTATAACGTTGGATTATTTTTTCAGGAAGAATATGATATTCCTTCAGGCACGTTTTCTAAAGCCTATAAGACAAATTTCCATATTCTTTTTTCAATGTTCAAAACTATTGTTTACAGTTACAAAAAATCCCCTGCTCCAAACCTTGCAGGGGATTGTACCATTCACTTTTTATTTTGACTGTGGCGATTATTAACGGAATATGAAACTGTTTTTTATGTATTATGCCGTATATCCCAGACTTTAATCTTTATCCTCTTCCAGTTCTTTCCATACCCCTTTTGCTATCCAGCGTATGAACAGGAAACACTGTTTCCCTAAATAAACTGCTCCGCAAAATGAAATGATTATCATTGTATGGATTACTGTAAATGTCAAATAGTCCACCACCTGTCACCCTCCTTTCCTTAAACTCCATGTACCCCTCTAAATCCTCTCTGGAACCCTCTGGAAACCCTTTAAACCCTCTAAATCAATCAGGTGTCCACTGTTTCCAATGGACACCCTCTAAACTCTTCAGAACCTTATTTCTTTTTCTCTCCACCCTCTTTTTTCTCTTCCGGCTTTTCTTTCTCATATTCCAGAGAAGCAACCTCAATTTTATCATCAGCCCCCAGCCTTGCACCACCTGAAATAATTCCCAGTCTGATATAGGCTTTTACGTCCGATTCATTGAATTTAGCCTGTTCAAATTTTGTACTGATACAATCATAATATGTAACCCCCTTTTCCTCATGGCTACCGATGACAATGTAAAACACATTTGCCATAACACTTTCATTTTCAACCATTGGAGTGAAGTTTCCACAGTACCGATGCTCCATAATGTTTGTTGTGAAAAACCCCTCTGTATCAGGCACCAGATCAACTTCTTTCAGTGTCAAACCACAAACTTTCTGACCTGATTTAATCATGCTCTTAATCTGGTTTCCAGTGTACTCCATGACTTCCTTTCCTGACCATACAGACCATGCCTGTTCCCTTGCTCCCAGCATCTCCCTACGAACTACAACTCTCATTTTACACATAATTTCTACCTCTTCTTTCCGTGCCTCAGCACTAATCATTTATTTAACTTACAAATAAATCTTAACGCTGATAAACTGATAAATCTATTGACGGAGTGCAAGGAGATAAACCACATGAAAGCCCTGATTTTTAGGGAGATTGTAGAGGATTTTTTGATTTTTATTCCTCTTTCACCATCTGCACCAGACAATCAAGGCACGCTATATTTACATCTTTTGTAGCCCTTACTGAATTACCACATTTAGGACAGATATATTTCCTTGTGCTGGACTTCTTTTTTGGTTTCTTCCCTTTTGTACCAGTTAAACCGTTTCCATTATCTCCGCCACTTCCATTATCTCCACCAGTCCATTCACAAGCACCCATACGCACATACTCTATTGGAGAATCCAGATGATATTCTTTTATTGTTTCTATCAGCTTTTCTGTTGGTTCAGTAACACTCCATCCTATGCTTTCACTGTAACTTATTTTTAAATCTCTTGCTTCTGCAATCTCTTTGAATTTTTTATTATGATAGCGATTATTATTTGATGTGTCCTTAATGTTATTTATCATGGCATACAAGTGACAGCACTCATGTAAAAGAGTAGCTATGATATTTTCTATGGGACGGTTCAAATATTCCGCAGATATGTTTATCTCATGGTAGGAATCCCAACTGTCCTTCCATATCTCCCCAACTGTGATATGACCGTATGCTTTTTGAGAGGACTGTATTGTAATCACTACCTCCGGTAAACTGTCCTCAAAATAAACCCTATTCAATATGCGGTATGCCCTTTCTAAAAATTCATTATGTTCTGATAACATAAAAACATGACCTCCAATAGCTTTTTATTTACTATTGAAAGTCATGCTTATTTTACGGCATTTTTTTAAAGTGCACTTTTACTTTGACAAATCAATGTATAATATCTTCAATCAGTGGTAAAAGGTCTTTGACTATTTTATATTTACTGTCTACAATTTCATACTCTGGCATTTCTCCAACAAAAGCCAGATGACAATCCCCTCTTTCTCTATCAATAGATATAGCACGATATGGAAGAATAGTCTCTTTATCGGGAGAACACACTTCTATTAAAAATGAATCTGTTTCATTATATGAGTAATGTGATATGATTGGGATATTTAAAAAATCCTTGTTTTGAAATAAACTTTTAAGCCCCTTATCATACAGCATATTCACTAAATCCAACAAATCTGTAAGATTATTTAGTGGTTGTCCATATGTAGCAGATAACTCTGATAATGAAAGATTCTTTATGCTGGAAAGATATTCTTGCTCCAGTATACTACAAATATTCGTAGAAAATTTTATGCTCATAAAACACCTCCATGTTTTTTTCCATTATATCATAGATTGAATCATTGTTGAATACACTGTTATCTAAAAACATGTTTTGCTCCTTATTTTTATGTAAAGTTAATCAGCTGGTTATACCGTGTATAACCAGCTGATTGGATTGTGTTTGATATGATTTAGTCTGTTGTCCAGTTGAGACCAGAACCTCCACCGGAGCCTACGCCACCTTGACCCCATTCCGGAAGACCCCATGACCCAGCGTCAAAGCCACCGTCTCCGCCACCACCACTAGGCTGACTGCCACCACTTGTTGATTGCTGAGATGAATCTCCACCATTTCCGTCGTTGCCAGAGGGTTGCTGGACTGGTTTGTCACGGGAGACTAAACTGCCAGAGACCATTTGAGTGCTACCATCATCAGTTTTGAGAACTAACCAAAGTTTGTCTCCATCCTCTACTTTTCCATTACACACAATCTCCTGTGCATAGGAAAGTGAACCTACTTTATCATATTGTGTACCGGGACCACTACGCAAATTACAATTCGTAGTTGCATACATTGTAACTTCATCAATGGGGATAATTTCATATCCTAAGTCCGGCTCACTTTCTTCTGGCTCCACTTCCTCACTCGATATCTCTTCCTCACTTTCAGAACTTTCCTCTGATATGCTTTCCTCTGGCTCAACAGTGGGAGAGGGTGTTGGCTCTAAACTTTCCTCACTTTCCTCCGGTGTGCTTTCCTCTGGCTCCGGTGTTTCCTCTGTTGATTCCGCAATAACAGGCTCTGCCTGTTTACTGCAACCACCTGCACAACCACTTACTGACAACATGACCGCTGTAATTATGAATGCTGATTTAAACAATTTCTTATTTACCATACTTTCCTCCTACTATACTCAAATCAGAACATTTGTTCCTCTCATTTCTGACCTCAAAATACAACAAACATATGTTCTATAATGTATTACTGATTTTCATACCATGTATATAGATACTTTGACCTTATGTATATCTCAATCGTTCAGAAGTTACTCCAAATCCTTTCTTTCCTCCTTATCCCCATTATAACAAAATAAACTTTTCTGAAATGCTGATAATACCCATACCAGTATATCAGAAATTTCATATTGGACAAACTGAAAAATATCACATATTTTACTACATGTATACTCCCAGTATTTCCAGTGCTGATTGTACCATATTTTCACCAGTTTTGCAATTTATAATTGTAGTTGCAATCCATTCTTGCAACCCATTGTATATGCTATACAAAAAAGGAGATAGTATACACATGGTACAAGGATTGTCAAAAAAATTAACTCTATTGCGTCAACAGAATAAACTGTCACAATCAGAAGTCGCCAGACGTATAGGTGTCTCTTCCTCTGCTGTCTCCGCTTATGAAGCTGATGAAACTTCACCCACGTTAGAGAATCTGATTAAACTTGCTAATCTTTACAGCGTGTCAACTGACTACCTCCTTGGTGTTAGCTATCCCAGAGACAAAGCCGTCCTTGATACTTCCGGTTTGAATAAACAGCAACTGACTGTATTACAGAATTTAATTGACATAATGAAATAAGGTACACCCCATGAACAGGGTGTACCCACTATACCTCTCTCAACTTATCCAGAATCTTATGCAACTCCGCTATATCGCCAGTCCGCAACATATCCATGTATTCCCTGACTGTTTCCATCATACCCACTTCATAGCAATTCTCCTGACGGTAAAAGTTTTCCATACCCAGCAGGATGAAAAACAAAGTACCGTCTATGCCTCGCATCTTATTTTCTATCTCTTCCATATAATCATCAGCACGTCGGAGATATCTCCTTAATTTTTCTTTCTTCATTTCTTATGTACCCCTTTCTTAAAATTTGGAGTTGGAGTGTAACGCAAAAATCCCCCATGCACAAGACCTAAAATAAATATTTTCAATCTTTCAAATATACTGTCACTTTTCCCTATGCACCATCTATCAAATACATTGTTACTGTTTTCTATTCACCGTCAGCCAAACACACTGACACTTTTTTCTATGCACCTCACTAAAGTTTAATACTTTATCAAAAGTACCACCTTTATCCATATGTCACATTTTATATTTTTTTATGAAAGCAAACCAGTGTATACCCCTTTCATCTAATCATATATATGTCACTCTCATGCACATTTTATCGTAAGTATATATTATGCAAAATGAGAAGGTGAGGAAGCCGCTGTACTTCCTCACCCTCTATACTGTCACTAAATTGGGAACTGGGAACCATGCCCAAAATCTAATTCTCAATTTTCTCTATTTTTAATTCCATGTTATCATATTTACCATAAGTACAAATTTTCCCAAATAGGAGCCATATATCTTCTGAAAACTGTACCACATCATTTATACTTTGCCAGCACACGATAAACCACGCTTTTAGAGCAACCATAATATGCAACAATCTCTTTCACTGTTGCCCCCGCTTCATGCATCAGGTGGATTTTCGATTCATCACATGTCTCCTTTTTAGCCAGCTTGGCACCTTTATTTAATCTGCCCCTGCTGTCTCTTTCAATATTACGCAACTCTTCAAATTTCTTCCGTCCTCCATCCTTTGATACAGCGTCCAGTTCCTCTTTTCTCTGTTTTTCCGCTATCATTTTTTGAACTTCCACATGCTGCTTTAACTTGCCTATTGCAATATCCTCTTCCATCCATGCACAATAAATATCCGGTGGAATGGAACCCCCTTTTTCTCTGCTCTCTATGGATTTTTTGAGAAGACCAAATCTTATATCATCTATGCCCTTTATATATTCTCTGTTACTATCTATATACTCAATGATATCCTTTATACTCTCCACAATCTTTCCCTCTCACCACTTATCCATGACCCTTTCCGGATCCTACACTGATTAGCCCCGACTTTCCACCACCAAAACCGAAAAAGGTAGATTCAAGGTGAAAATTCTCTCTCAATCTCCGAAAACCCCCATTTTTCAACACTTTTCCCCTCTTTATCCTATTTTGCCGTGGCAAATAAAGAGTATTTTAATCATGTTGCTAAAACCTCCGTAAATGCTTGATTTTGCTGTATTTTCAAGGGTTTCAGTTATGTCTACGTTTTGCTTGTGGCAAAGGCATTTTTACTTATTTCGGTATAATTGAGTCTAACTCGGCATAGATTGTCAATCGTTTGGTCTATAAATTGGTCTAAATTCAATATTCGTAGACCACGCTATCCTTCACATACCTTTTCCATCTCTTCACCCAAATCTTCAAACTGTAGATGGGTATATGTATTGAGCGTTACACCAATATCCGAATGTCCCATAATGTACTGTAGCTTTTTAGGATTGACACCCGACTTTGCCATATTGCTACAAAATGTATGCCTTGCTACATGAGGTGTAATCACTGGAAGCTCTTTCTTGTAAATCTTGTTATACTTCTCCCGGATATGCTGAAAGTATTTCTCCCAATGTAAAGCCACCATCGGCATATTATTTTTGTCCAGATACAGAAATCCACACTTGCCATCAATCATAGGTTCAATCTTTGGTTTCTTGCGGTTCTCTAAGATACGTTTAAAGCATTCCCTCACTTCATCGGACATAGGCACATATCTCACGCCTTTTTCTGTCTTAGGCGTTTCTATGACATATTTCATATCCCTTTTTCGCTGTAACTGATGGTCAACTCCGATTTTATTATCCACAAAATCAATATCATCTTTTGTCAGTCCGCAAAATTCCGAAATACGAAGTCCTGTTTTGAATAAGATAAAGATCCCTTCATAGTATTTGGAAAAATGCTTATCAGCTTTGACAAAGTTCAAAAATGCCCTTTCCTGTTCTCTGGTAATTTATAGTTGGCTTTCGTATTGTGCTTTACACCATGCTGCTGTGAAACATACTTTTCTACCAATTCAAGTACGGTAGTATTTCCACCATTCGGCATAATGTAATCATCTAAAGCCTTTTGAATCTGCTTTTCTTTTTCTCTCAGGGAAATATCTTTACGTTTGCCTTTCGGTACTACATCTGATTCAGTCAACTTCCAACTGTATACAGATTTTCTTTCACCAGAAGCATCAAGGTATCTGTATTTATATCTCCCGTCTTTTTCCTGACTCTCTCCTGTCCATAGTTTTCGACCTTTACTATCCCGTCTAATAACGTCTGACAATGTTCTTTCGCTCCTCCTTCATATAACAAGAGCCATCTGTATGATACTTCCCATAATACCACACATCTGGCTCAAAATCCATTACTCATTCTTCTATTTTCATCTACCTAAATATTAAATAGCGTCCATATGCTCATTAACATATTGTTCAAACATGACACGTTTAATCTGCGCTCTTGAACCATTCCATAAAATAAACTTCTCGTCTTTATTTTATGATCCGTTGGTGCTTCTCACATTTTTAACATTTTGCTTTTCCGACTAAACAAGTTAGACTGATTCCAAAATGTTAAGTTTTTACATACTCGCTACAGCTTTCCGCTTTAATGCTCTACGCCTTTCAATCTCTCTTTCCGCTTCTTTGCCGGAATTATTGTAATATGCAACTTTTTCCGCTACTGTCATATCTTTTGTCCGTTCATAGTTCTGTTCCCTGATCTTGTGAATATCCTCAATAGTAAAATCAGGACTAATAACTAATGCTTCCATTATCATCCCTCACTTTCCAATAATACAGATGGATTAATAATATCTATTCCCTTGTAACCCTCCAGATTAGTAATCGCTCTCACACCTCTAATTGTTTTGATATTTACGATATGCTTAAAATTCCATGATATGATACAGTCACAGGCATTGACAACAGCGGCGGCGATATGCTGACAATCATCAAAACTCTTCGGTCTTAATATACCCATATCAATAATCTTCTGTGCAAGTTCCACTATTTCCGCATTAATTTCCAATTTGGTGTACTCAATGTCACTCAAATAATCGTATAGCTTATTCCTTTTACTCTCGGAACACTTCTCTATTTCATCCAATGTTACCTGAGAAAGATATACGTCATATTTACCATTTACAAAATCTTTCCATAATTCCAATGTGTCTTTCATGCGTTCTGGCGCATCTTCCTGTGAAAGATAACTGATAACCGATGTATCTAAGTATACCTTTAATTTCCGCATAGAGCATCACTCCTTAAATCTGGTTTCATATGCCAATTCTGGTTTTAGATCAACTTTCCATTCAATCAAATCTTCCGGCTGGCACTGTAACAACTGGCATATACCTCCATGTTTTTTGACAATATCAATCACTTCACCAATTTCGCCTATCATCCAAAGCAGCTTGTTTTTACCTGTTTCGGGAGAAATCTTTTCCCATTTATCTTTGTATTTATCCTGAAGCCTTTTTTGCATATCTAACATTTCATTTATGCCGAAATCAAACATAAATCTTCTCCTTTCAAATACTGATTTTTTGTTGGCTTCATTATACACTATACCATTGAAAAAATATAGCTGGATTTTGGAAAACCTGTCGGACGAAAATGATTTGCAACGTAAGGTGGGTTCGGGTTGCAAGTCCACAAAGGGGATAGCTGGCGGCAGCCAGCACAGGGGAAGTGCAGCGTCCCCTGTAATTCAGTAATGATTGGAGCAGATTGAAAATCTACGGAAATCATCTGCTGTCCCCAGGCAGAAACATGTTCCCCACGCAGCTATGGACGCACCGTTTATATAAAGAACCACGCAGACCTGCACTTCCATCTGCACATCCCAAGGGATTCCGATAAATTCAGGCAGATATACAGCGAACGGACCGCCTGTGGGCGTATCAATGACCGTGTCCTGAATGGCTACTTCCTGCAGCATTTGAAAATACGTGGAAGAGACCACTTTTCGTTCTGGGCTATGCTCATAGACATCTGCATCCACCTGGATGCACGTTATAAGGCTGCCCATCTGGGTACAGCCTGAGCCATAACGTCATCAACACTAAACGGAATATTGTATTTTCGCCTGTTAAAAAATAAATTTCTGACAGGCTTAATCGTCATGCCTTTTTTCTGACTGCTGTCTGTAAAAACCCCTAAATAAGCCTTTTTTATTCCTTCTCGTCACACTCATTTCCAGAGTATACTTTTTCATTGAGTTTCCGAGACTACACTACATTTGAATTATCACAGCCATCCTTCAAACGTATATCTGCCTTACAGCCATACTCCCCAATCACCATAGTGATATGTACCACTGCCATGATGGAGTTTCCCATCTTCCTTTAACTGACGGAACGCATTTGCCATGCGAATCAGGATTTCCGGCTGTATATCCAGAGAATGGTGTGCCGGGAATACCTTTTTTACAGGCAAAGCCGCAACTTTTTCCAGTGAAGTAAGATAGGCCTCCGGGTCAGTGGAAGGATAATATGCAAACAAGATATCTTTATAGACCAAATCGCCGGTAAACAAATATCCTTTGTCTTTTTCCCAAAAGCATAAATGACCAGGAGAGTGTCCGGGCGTATGCAGCACTTCAATTTCCCTGCCGCCAATATCAATCACATCATGGTCATTTAAGACTCTTGTTGGAGTACCCTGAAAGAGTACATAATCGTCAACATTAAAACCATCAGGCAAATCACAACGGTCAACCACCATTTCTTTAACAGTTTCGATTGTCAGGGGGAATTTTCCATCCAACCATTCCAATTCCTCTTTGTGTGCATAAAATTCTGGGAAATACTTATGCCCGCCGATATGGTCCCAGTGAACGTGCGTGGCAACCGCCACAATCGGTTTATCTGTAAGTTCCCGGACTACATCATATATATCGGAAATCCCCAGCCCTGTGTCAATAAGAAGGCTTTTTTCCTTCCCATTCAATAAATAACAATGGGTCTCTTCCCAATGCCGGTATTCACTTATGATTATGGTTTCGCTATCAACTCTGTCTATTGTAAACCAGTGATCCATTATCCCAACTTCCTTCCAGTTATGATTTATGTGCCTGTATATATTCCGCTTTCAACTGTAATATATGGCATTTTGTCCCTCCTTCAGCTATTCATGTTTATTCAGTCCCGCTAAATGGACAATTATAGCCTTAAGCTATATTGCAGAAGATTATATCTGTGTCCGTCTTTGCTGTCCGTTTTAGGCACTGAAGAAACCATTGTGAAGCCTAACGACTTTGCCAATCGAATAGACGCTCTGTTTTCCTCTCTTGTCGAATAAATAAACTCTTTTGCCCCGAATTCTTCTTTGCAATATTGAATCAACCCCTGAAGAATCTCTCTGCCAAACCCTTTCCCTACATAATCCGGCCCCAGACATATCCCTGCTTCCTGATAAATATAAGGTTCGATTTTTTCTACACCGGCAAAGCCAATCGCCCTGCTGCTTGATTTTTCATAAACCACATAGGTATCATGCTCTTTCTGAAATTCAATGGTTTTCATAATTCTTATTTTAGCATTTTCTTCGTTTGTAGTAATATCCCATGCCATATATTTTGCACTTTCTGGCCGTGACCAGACATTACAATACATCTCCTTCCAATCTGAAAACTTTGCTTTATCAAGAATTAAGTTCTCCGTTTCAATCATTTCAAACTGTTCCTCCAGCTATTGATTCGTTGTCGTTTCTATTATACTTCAAAAGCGGCCTTTGTCTATATTTATTTTTTATGCCCTGTTTATGGCCTGTCTTTCGTAATGACAGGCTGCCCCTGCCGGCATTCCACAATGACTTTATCTCCTGCGGAATGCCGACCTGTTCCAATCAATTCCCTTGTAAAAGAATCTGCGGCAGCGATTTTTTGCCCCCTCACTGTCGTTCAATAAATCAAAAAGAATGTGGGCACAGGAATTTGTCGTCTCCCTTGTCATGGATGGCAAATATTTAACTATTCTTTCCCATAAAAGGCTTCAATCGCCCGTGCAAAAAAATCCGAAGCCCCTTCTCCATACTTCTCATCTATCATCGGCTTGACTTTTTTATCACGGTAATATTGTGCATGTGCCAGCATGAATCCTTTTTCCTCTTTTATCTGTGAGAACTGTTTCATAACAAAGCCGAATTCTCCGACAATCTCTTTTACTTCAAAAGAATCCACGGCACAATCCCGTTTGGCAATCAGTTTTTGTAAAATTGCTTCCAGGCGTTTATTATAACTTTCTGCAACTTCTTTGCTAATGGGGCTCTGGGCGGCAGATAAAAATTTGTCTTTTCCGCCATACCATTCAACTACCTTGGCATAGCCTTTCTGCATTTTTTCTGAAGATACAACTTCCATATAATGTTCTTTCCAGTGTTCGATGCTTCCGAATTCTTTTATTGCGATGTTTCTCATGTTTTCAGGCATATGTTGGGTCATAGTCTGGAACATCTCTTCAATCTCTGTTTTACTGAAAACTGCAAAATCCATTTTGTTTTCTCCTTTCAGAATGTCATCAATGCTGGCAATCAGGCGTTCCATACGCTCTTTTTTTGCTGTCAGCATTTTCCTCTGCATTTGTAAAATCTGGTTTCTGTCAAGAGCCGGATTCCCTATAATTATTTTGATTTCTTTCAAAGGAATATCAAACTCACGGAAGAACAATACCTGTTGCAGAATTTCCAGTGCCTTATCGTCATAAAGCCGGTATCCCGCTTCACTTTTATCAGTCGGCTTTACCAGCCCGATTTCATCATAATAGTGGAGCGTGCGTAGCTGATACCTGTTAAATTTGATACTTCTTTTACTGTCCTCATAGCGGCCTCCTGTTCCTGATATCTCCACTTTAATCCATGACGTTCCGTGAGGGTCAACAGGCAATTTCAATTTTTTTAATATACCATGTCTTTGACATGCTATGCTCTGCGGGATGCACACGATTCGCTTCGGTGTTTGCCTCCCTTTCGGGCAGACGCGAATCGGCGCAGATATAATGTCTGACGACATTATATCATGACCACAGGCGGTCATGATGCCTCCGGCGGAATTATGCGCCTCATTAGAAACCTTGCGGAAATGCCGCTGCCTGAGTTTATTCATGCAGCGGCATTTTGGATAGTTCCGATTCAATTTTCAGGCGCATAAACAGAAATTTTTCTATATCCCCCACTTTAAGCGAACAGGATATATATCAATGACAAAATGTGCTTCTTTCATATTTGTTGACGGGTGACATTCGGAAATATCCACATGAACAGAATCTATCACCGTTTTTTCAAAACCATCCGTGCTTCCGCATACAATGTATTGGGAACAAATATACTCGATATATCCTGTTTCATCCGGCTCAAGAGGCATTGTTTCAAATGGTTTTTCAATATCAATACCCAAATGATTCAAATATTCAGCAAGTGTTGGATAGGAAGCTTTGATTTCTCTGACATAATTTCGGCAATAAGCACATTCGCACAAGTCGGTACTCTTTATCCGGTCATAAAATGCTTTTGTCTTTTCAACATCCATAGATAAGTCCTCCGCAGCTTCCGGTTTTCACTCTGTTCAGCTCCCTGACAAGCCGGATTTTATAGAAATCTGCTAATCAAATTAAATGCTGTGACTGCATAAACAAAAACCGCCATTCCGCTCAAAACGCTGCTCTGCTTTCCGTATAAAACAGTTTAATTCCACGATACATACCATAACCGCTATTCTATACACTATGTATATATACCTCACAGCTCACACCATAATATACTCTTCTTCCGTTTCATCAATCGTCTCGAATCCTGCATTTTTGTACATCTTCACGACATAGCAACCCGTGTAAACGCAACCGTTTTGGCTATACTGTCAACCGGATATACTGTGTGTCCATTCATAGAATAGTTTTCTAAAATACCGGCCTGGTTGCCGGCGGATGTGCAGAAAACGGGTATGGAAAATGTCACTTCGTGACCCCGTTTTCGCACAGCTCAGCGTCGGAGCGCTGAGCTTTCACAGTAACCCCCCATACTTCTCCGGATGGCGATACTTGTTTCCCATCACCTCACCCGCACGGTATTCCCGAAGCATATCCATATCAAGCTCCGCCAGATAGACGCCCCCCTCCCCCGGCGCTTCAAAGATACACATATCTCGTACCCCTGGTTCATCACGCAGCCATGCAACGCCATCAAACACAACAGAATGCCCATTGCAGTCCGGCTGTCCGACGGGATAATTGCATGTGGCAACAGCAAACATATTTTCATAGGCTCTGGTACGAAGCGCTGCAAGACGGTTTATTTCCAGCGGGCAGGCATTCGGAGCAAGAACAACCTCTGCACCTTTGAGCATAAGAATTCTTGCACTTTCAGGAAATTCTCTGTCAAAGCAAATCATAGAACCAACCTTGACAGTCCCTCTGCCGGTATCCAAATCCGCAACGTAAAAATCCTCTCCCGATGACAGCATCTTCTCCAGATCAAAAGCGCATGTATGTACTTTGGAGTAATGTAATATCTGCTTCCCGTTTCTATCAAAAACTATCACGGAATTCAGCGGTTTCGGATGATGCTGCTCAAGAAATGTAATGCCAACTGCCATCTGCAGTTTTTCTGCCAGATTACGGAAGCCCTGTATAAAATCGCTGTCAGCGGAAATTGACAATTCATTAATAGCCCTCTCATCCTGTGGAATCCTATAACCATCACTCCACATTTCCGGGAACAGGGCAATGTCCGCATCCATATCTTTTGCCTTTTCACAGGCAGCCTTTCCTATTTTAAATTGCTCCTCCAGATTTTTCCCCGGAAGCAGCTGAAGCAATGCAATTTTCAAAACCATATTTTTTCCTCCCTACACATCATAGAGTACTCTCGGGAACTCTTAGTGCCCGGATTTAAAGGTAACTCCTGATATTCCTTCTCCCCCTTATATCCCGCGTAAATATTTCTGCATATGGAACTCACTCAGATGAGTACCATCTTTGAGTCTGAACGCATTGGGCCTTTCAGAGACGACACGGAATCCGAATTTCTCGTATAAATGCCACGCACGGTCATTGCCCTCTATAAAATCCAGTTCCATGATCTCGATCCCACGGTCCTGTGCCGCAGCAACAAGCTCTTTAAACATTGCCGAACCAATGCCAAGGTTCCAGTAATCTTCAAGAATCGCAATAGAGACAGATGCACGGTGAGAAACTTTCATACCATCTTTAAAGTTGATCTCACAGTTTCCTGCAACTTCACCATCAATATAGCAGGTAATCCCCAGAGTATTGGGAGAGGAGTGCAAACGTTTTATCCATTCTTCTTCCTGCTCAACGGTAATATTAAATTCTTCGGGATAGCGTGCGAGAAAAACCGTTTCACCGCATGATTTCTTAATGTAATTCAGCAGCTTTTTTGCATCCCCGATACACGGACTTTTCAAAATTGCTGTCCTGCCATCTTTCAGTGTTATTAACTTATCTTCAAAAATCATTGTGCTCCTTTCATTCCTCATTCTCCCCGATTGTGAAACAGGTCTTCACTCTGTTTCTGAGAAAACAGCTCTTTTTTAGTAACAGTTCAGCCCTGCATCTTCTTGCCCGCGTACCGCAGACAAGAAGTTCTGGTTTCAAAATAAGTATACAGGATTAGAAAAAAAGTGTAAATAATAAACAGCAGCAAAGCAGCCGTCGAATAGCACAGAAAACTCTTGATATCAGGAAAATCATAGGATATACTTATACCCAACAGGGAATCAGCCCTGAAATATTTCCGATGGGGGGAAGCTTTATGCGCTTCATAGAAAACAAAAAACTTGCCACACGGATTGGGGTCATTACAACGGCCATCACTCTGATCGGAATGATGCTGCTTTGGCTGGTCGTATCCACGAACGCTGCTTCCATGGTTAAAAACGATATTACCAACCAGATGACCGATGCCGTAGAATCCAGAGCCGCGATTATCAATGAATATGTGCTCTCTGCCGAGGAATACATGACTGCCTTTGCCCTAAGCAGTGAGGTCCGTGAGCTGCTTTTGAACCCGAATGATCCAGAGCTTCTGGCCCGGGCTCAGAATTATACAGAGAATTTTGCTTCCGTCAAGGGAGTATTCGAAGGACTTTACATTGCCACTCCGGCCACACATGTTCTGACACACACCTCCCAGGGCGCGATTGGCATGACCACACGGTCAGGGGACTCTTTAAAAACCTTTCAGGACACAATCCTTGCACGACGTGAGCTGACAAACCTGGGAATCATGAAGTCTCCCGGCACCGGCAGCATGATCCTGTCCATGTACTACCCTATCTTCGAGGGCCAGCGCTGTATCGGTTACGTGGGAGCCGGCGTTTATGCGGACCATCTTATGGATTCTCTGCTTACTTTGGATATCAAGGGCCTTCCCAATAGCGAATATGTGTTCCTGAATGTGGATACAGGTGTCTATCTCTATCATGAAGACGATGCACTTTTAAATACCCAGACCACCGATACCGGTTACCAGGAAATCATCCGACGCATTCAGGCAGATGGCAGAACCCAGGCCAGTACATATTCTTACCGGGATGAAAACGGGGTCAGGCAACTGGTCGTATATAAATATCTGAAAGATCGTGGCTGGGTCTTTATGGTTCGGGATAATGCTTCAGAAGTCTATGCCACAGTGACAACCGTACGTGTTTTGGTAGGTGCCCTGTGCGCGGTAACGGCCGCAGCTATCATCCTGATTACGCTTTTGATGCTGCGCCGCGAGGGCAGAGATCTGATGGCGGTGGAGCGGGCCATCGGCTGTCTGGGAGAGCTGAATCTTTCCGCTGACCAGGAGCTGGAACCTTTCTATGGCAGATCAGATGAAATTGGAATGATCGCCCGGACCACACACCGGGTTTGCAGCTGCCTGCGAAAAACCATCGATGACGTGGGCCGCATTCTGGGCGAAATGGCCAACGGTAATCTTACCGTTGACGTCACAGCCAATGAAGCCTATTATATCGGAGACTTCCGGGCTCTGTCCACAAGCCTGCAGTCCATCCACGCCAATCTGGTACGTGTCATCCGTGATATTTCCCAGGTAGCCGGTCAGGTGGATACCAGCGCGGAGCTGGTTTCTTCAGGCGCCCAGGCCCTGGCCCAGGGCACAGCAGAACAGGCTGCCTCTGTCGACGGACTCATGGCAAATGTGACGGCCATTACCTCCCAGATTCAAACCAGTACCGTGCGCTGCAGCAGTGCCAGTGAACTGGTGGACCGGGCTACCGGCTACGCCGTCGAAGCAGACTCAAAAATGGAGCAGCTGACAGTGGCCACTGAAAACATCGACCAGTCCTCCGCTCAGATCGGCACCATTATCAAAACCATTGAGGACATTGCATTCCAGACCAACATTCTGGCTTTAAATGCCGCTGTCGAGGCGGCCCGGGCCGGAAACGCGGGAAAGGGATTCTCCGTGGTTGCAGATGAGGTCCGCAATCTGGCCTCCAAATCCGGCGCTGCTGCAAAGGATACTAACGTCCTTATCAGCCGGTCCATTCAGAGCGTCAAGACCGGGACAGAGTCCACAGATATGGCTGTATCCGCCATGCGGGTCATCAATGACTGTATCCAGTCCATGAAATCTCTGATGGATGAGATTGCCGCTGCCAGTGTCCAGCAGGCAGAGATGATCTCACTGGTTGAAAACGGAATCAAAGAAATTTCATCGGTCGTTCAGGATAATTCCGCGGCTGCCGAAAAGAGTGCGTCAGTCTCCGGGGAACTGTCCCGGCAGGCACGAACGCTGAACAGCCTCATCAGCCGCTTCCGCATTCGTTAAGCATTCTCATTTCACAAAGATCCGTCCAATAAGTCCGGCGAAAACAGTCCGGATTCCTTGTCTTAAAATGGAACTGTTATAAATTTAAGTTTCAAAACACATAAAATAAAATGCGCCGTGTGGAATTAGTAACAGTTCAGCCCGGCGCATTTTTTATATGAGCGTCATCGGCGCAGCATTATCCATAAATATGCCGCTCCCAAAAATACCGCTGCCGATGTCCAGGCCGCCGGATGGCAGAAACAGGCAGCTGCGTAACTTTTCATCTCTATGGCTGCGAACGCCATAAGCAAACGCGCCGCCATCTCCACAATGCCGCCGGCCATGGGAAGGAATCCGTACCCGCATCCCTGCATAATATTCCGGAATACAAAGATAGTGCTGAGGGGAATAAAAAATGCGGTACATATTCTGGTATATGTCCATGCCCATGGAACCATGGCTGAAAGCTCCACCTCACCGGCGAAGAAAATCCGAAGCGCCGGCTCCAGAATGCCACACATACAAAGAGCCGCCAAAATCCCATACGTAGTTTCCGCAACAAGCGCTGCACGTACCCCTTCCCGGATTCTTTTATAGTCGCCTTTTCCAAAATTCTGGCCGCCATAAACCGCAACGGCCTGTCCAATGGCCACCATTCCCTGCTCAGCAAGGGACTCTAATTTCCCCGCCGCAGTATAAGCAGCCACAGCCACTGTTCCAAACAGATTGATTGCTGACTGCATCACAATGCCGCCAAAGGCAGTAATAGCAAATTGGAGCCCCATGGGAATTCCCATGGAAAGCTGAAGTCCGGCATCGTGTCTGTTTAATTTCCACATCCCCGCAGATGGTGTCAAAAACGGGACTTTCATATAGATATATCCGCCGCAGAGGATGGCAGAAACTGCCTGTGCCACGACTGTGGCCAGGGCAGCGCCGCAGGTTCCCATATCAAAACATAAAATAAACGTAAGATCCAGGACGATGTTCAGGCATGACGAAAAAATCAAAAAAACAATGGCACACGGCTGTTCCCCACGGCCCTGAGAAACGCCGAAAATAAATTATAAAAAATGCCGGTTACGACCCCTGCACTGATTACCATAATATAGGTATAGGCTTCCCGGAAAATATCAGCCGGAGTATTCATAAAATGCAGGAGCGGCTTCATGGATGCCAAAGACAAAAGCGTTAAAACAACCGCCGATGCCACTGACAAAACGACACCGCCTGCCACACTCCTTCTCACGCCATTTATATCGCCTGCACCGTACCGCTGCGATGTCAGAATAGAAAATCCTGAGGTAATTCCCTGTGCAAACCCCGTCAGTAAAAACATAATAATCCCGGTCGCGCCAACCGCCGCCAGCGCATCCGCCCCTACAAACCGTCCAACAATAATCGTATCCGCCATATTGTAAAACTGCTGGAAAACATTGCCAGCCATTAACGGCAGGGCAAATTTCAATAGCACCGACATCGGCCGGCCCTTTGTCATATCCAGTTCCATACTCTGTCTGTTCCCTCACTTTTTCATATAGAGTGCTCATACATTTTCTTCAGGAAAGCATAGCATGAAATCCCCGACAGCGCAAGCATTCTAAAAAACGGCCAGAACACTCATTACAGATAGTTACTATTCACGGGGATATTGCTTCTTGTCCGTCTTAAGACGGACAAGAAGCATCGGGCGTTCGCCCGATGTGGAAAACCGGAC
>ERZ808051.135-NODE-135-length-97352-cov-10.325120_pt1 | contig 97352 bp, 81 predicted proteins | sample MGYA00380199_ERZ808051 | MGnify/ENA primary metagenome ERZ808051 (study PRJEB31490, sample SAMN06133391) | mouse gut metagenome | isolation source: J11 | host: mice | place: China: Chengdu | collected 2015-05 ... | reverse complement strand
AGTACCAGTGTCCCCAGCATGGCGAGCGTTACGCCCAGCGAGAGCCCGAATCCCGGGATCACCCGGACGCCCCTTTTGTTTTTTACTTTTATGATCTGCTGCTCCATTGTATGGTGTCCTTTCCGAAAATGACATGATACAGATACCTGTACACCTGTCCTGTAGCTCCCAATCCCTTCAACGAACTGCACTGCTGCAATGCAGGTTCGCCAATGATTCTTTAACATGTATCGGAGACGTGAAAAACTCACTCCGCATAGATCTGGTCAAAGACCGCACCGTCCTCAAAGTATGTCTGATACGCAGCGTCCCAGCCGCCAAAATCATCGATCGTTACAAGGTGCATATCAAGGTCAAACTGGTCCGCAAACTCCTGTAAGACCGCCTCGTCAGAAGGACGGTAATAGTTTTGTCCCGCCAGCCGCTGTGCCTCATCACTGTACAGATATTCCAGATACGCGGCTGCGGCTTCCTGCGTCCCGTGCTCCGCGGCATTGCTGTCCACCACTGCCACGGAGGGCTGTGCCAGGATGCTGACGCTCGGGGTCACGATCTCAAAGTCGTCAGGATATTCTTTCATGGAGAGATACGCCTCATTCTCCCATGCGACCAGCACGTCGCCCTGCCTGTTCTCCACAAACGTGTTGGTCGCGCCCCTCGCGCCGGAATCCAGGACCAGCACGTTCTGATACAGTTTTTTCATGTATTCTGCAGTCATGCTCTCATCGCCGCCGTCCTGCTCCTGCCAGTACGCCCACGCTGCGAGGAAGTTCCAGCATGCACCGCCGGAGGTCTTCGGGTTCGGTGTGATCACCTCGACACCGTCCTTTATGAGGTCATCCCAGTCCCTTATCTCCTTGTCATTGCCCTTCCGCACAAGGAACACGACCGTCGACGTGTACGGCGAACTGTCAAGCCCATACTCCCCGATCCAGCCGCCCTCGATCAGTCCCGCGTCCTCGATCGCCGTGATATCGTGCGCCAATGCCAGTGTCACCACGTCCGCCTCGTTCCCCTCGATCACGGAGCGCGCCTGCGAGCCGGAGCCGCCGTGGGACTGGGTGATCTTTACTTCCTGCCCGCTCTTTTCCTTCCAGTAGCTGCGGAACAGTTCATTGTACGCCGTGTAGAATTCGCGGGTCGGGTCGTAGGACACGTTCAGCAGTTCGATGACGTTGGTGTCATTTTTTGACTCCGCATGTTTGTTTCCACAACCGGTTACTATGGCACCTATTACCATGACTCCCACTAGCCAATGCGTTGAAATGTTCTTATTCATAATGCATTTTTTCATAATGTATTCTCTCCATAATTTTTCGCAAAAAACTATAAGTCCCGTTGCCATACCCTTTGAATGACCAATAGAATATTCCAATACACTAAAACCAGATATCCGATAGATCTCTCTCCATCATTTTCTCTCTTTCCAAAATGTGATCCAACTCCTCTAACGTAAAAAGATACCTTTCATTTTCAATATTCATACTTCTTCCTTTTCTGACAAGCCGAAACTATAGACATCTGAATTATCTTATTCGCTTACTCTATAAAAACGACTCATCACTGTATAAAATTCTTATCTGCATACATCATCTTATACCGGTCCCTGTTCTTCTCGAAGAAAAAGGTTATAAGCCTCTCCGCCAAAAATCCCGGATACCGGTTCTGGTATAAATCGTCCCGCTCCCCGCCGTGTTCTGCGCAGACAAACAGTATCGGAAACAGCCATGTACATAACGCGTCCAGTACTTCCCTCTTCATGATAAACATATTGCAGGGAGAATAGAGATTGGTATCAAAAAAAGTCAACGCTTCCTTATAATCGCCGGGATGGATCCGTCTCAGGCAATCCATCATATACTCCCAGTCCGATGCCACATGCCTGTCCCTGTAATTCTGCGCAAGGCTCGGAGCGACATAAAGCGGCGTGGGCAGTATGACATCAATGCGATTCACCCGCATCTTCTGATACCAGTCCTCCTGCAGCAAAAAATGCCTGCGGTAATGCTCAAGCCCTACGATATCCTCTCCGGCATTCTTCCAGATCCAGTAAAGCGCTGTCAGTTCGCAGAACTGCCGGTTGCGCTCCGAAATTGTCTCACCGGTATCATCCGTCAGTTCGCATATTCTCTCTTTCGTCAGCGCCGCGCCTACCTGAATCTCCCTCTGGTATGCAGAAAGCGGATACGCGGACTGCAATGGTCTGTCAAAGACAGAGCGCACCACATAGATACACGCCGACTCGGAAAAACTGTCAAACTTCTCATAGCGCCTGCCCATTTCCGCATAATAGAGTGTCAGAAAGCGGTTTCTCAGTTCCATGTCCAGCTGCGGTGTAACCGGAATGATCTCTTTCATGCCCATCTGCTCAAACTTTTTGGTCAGGCTGGAATGGTACACTCCCCTTGTCCCGAGATAGACAGGAATATCCCGCTCAAGATTCGTGTTTTCATCAAACCGGATCACCGGAACTCCATCGATCTTGTCAGAATTGGCTTCGTTGTTATCGTACAGATACGCCTCGATAACAACTTCCGGATATATTTTTGTCAGATATATTCCAAGCGTCCTCCCCCTTGAGTGCGCACCTGCTATGTATATTTTTCGCTGCATTTCATCACCCGCACTTTCCATCGTCCAGTCCAAATGCCATGCGCGTCTCCCTGGAAAAGAGAAGCTGCTCGTCTATCATATGAATCTCTTTCGTCGGAAACCTGCGAATCAACTGTTCATACAGCGCCCTCCTCGACCGATCATATGTGTTGGCAATCACGACCACACTGCATTCGGAGGTTTCCAGTTCTGCCGGTGCCTCCACGTCAAGCCCCATCTTCTGCAGCTGCGCATACTCCCTGTCCACCCACAGGACAACCCTGCAGAATTCCGTCTTTTTCAGGTAACGATAAAGCCGCTGTCCGTAAGTCCCCGCACCGTATAAAATAATATCGCTCCCCCTGGGCACCCCGCTGAACGGGAACAGAAAATTCAGTTCGCCGTATCCTTTGTACAATCCATCTGAGCGCGGTGTCATTAAAAATATCACATATTTCAGCCACTGTGCTCTCAAATCATAAATCTGTTTATCGCGCTCAAATATCCTGTCAACAGACTGGTACAATACCTGAAACTGTTCCCGCTCCCTGACAGAATCCTGGATATTTTTGACCATTGACGCTGTCGTCTGGCGGTAGTGGTACAGACATTCCCGCAGGATATAGACCCCCGATGCATTCAGCAATGCCGGATAGGTCGCGGCTGCATCCTCTCCCATTTTCAGCCGGTCATCCACCTCCATCTGACAGGCGGATATGCTTTCTCTTCGAAAAAGCTTGTCCCACAGCGCAGGATATATCTTCCAGTCAAAAAAAGACTCCCCGGCAATCATCTCCGGATAAACGGTTTCCATCAGCTGTGCTTTTGGGTAATAACCCTCTGGCATATCGTGGCAGGCTTCCTTTGACAGGCTTCCCGTGTCAATAAAATGACCGCACGTGACAATGTCTGCACTGCTTTCCTGCATTTTCTGATAAAGCTTCTCAAACATGTCCGCTTCAATCCAGTCATCCCCGTCAACATAGGCGATATAACTGCCGCGCGAAGCCTGTAATCCCGCCTTCCTTGCACTCACAAGCCCCCTGTTTGTCTTATGGATAACAACGATCCTGTCATCCCGCTTCTGATAAACGTCACAGAGTTCAGCACTGCCGTCACAGGAACCGTCATCGACCAGAATGATCTCGAGGTCTTTGTAGGTCTGGCAGCAGATGCTCTCTATGCACTGTTCCAAATACAGTTTCACATTATAGATTGGCACAATCACGCTGATCATCTGGCGAAACACTCCTTTCCCTGCGCGTCCTCCCTCACTGGCAGCCGAGCGTCACACGGCATACAGAACCGTCTCCTCGCTCGAGAGGGAGTAGTGGCGCAGATAAAATGTATACTCCGGAGCCATTGACAGGATCAGCTCTGGCAGTTCCCATATGTCCTGCGCTTTGTGGTAGACAGAAACGGCAAGGGTCGGCCTGCAGTTCTGTATCAGTTTTTCCGCCCCTTTGAGCGCTTCATACTCCGCCCCTTCGACATCCAGCTTGATAAATGTAACGTTTCCTTCTATCGCGGCATCCAGACGTGTGACCGGGATCTGCACTTTTCCGCCGTCCGCAAACCTTGACCCTTCGTTTGCATCCGCATGAAACTCCAACACGGTATCGCTGCTCCATAACCCTTTTCGCACCAGATGGCAGGACACACCCTCCAGACTATCCAAAACGGTCCGGCAATTGTGAAAGTTCGTCTCATCTGGTTCAAATGCGTATATCGTCCTGGGCACATCCCCTGCCCAGGCTGCAAACATGCGGGAATTTTCCCCGTCATAACAGCCGCCGTCCACAAAAATCTCCTGCTCTTTTCTGTTTTGTTCCAAAAAGGGCAGGTCAAAATATTGCTGCCGGTGAAATACGTCCAGCATCATTCCCGCCACATCGACAATCCGGTCTTCCCCAACGCCTGCATTTTTTAACATCTGGCAGAACTCCGCATGATACCTTGTCGACCCAATGTAGACAGTCCCATCTGAAACCTGCTTCAAAAACGCATCCAGCGGCAGAATTGGAATGTTTTCATAACTGCCTGCCGCATGGTTGTCGATCATCCCGGCAAACTCAGACTTGCCGAACAGCTCCGCGATGATCTTTCCCCACTGGCCGGCGCTGGCAATGTATTTTCTGCGCACATCGCTCTCTACTAACCCATGGATTTTCTGATATAACGCTGTTCCCCTGACAATCTTTGTCATATAGTGCCTGTCACCAGTCAGGCTGAACAGCAGGCGGTCCGCAAAGATTTGCCGCGACGTCTCGTCCCCCATATGGCCATAAATATCCTTTATCCTCCGATACATCAGCTATTCTCCTATACGTTTCTGTATCATTTCGTAATCCTGTATCATCTTCTCTTTGTGTTTCTGCTGTTCTGGATCGTACCATGTAGCGGCATATTGATGGATTGAGAACGTATTTTCTGTCAGATTTCCATAGCCAAACTCGTTGACCGGCGAAAAGAATTCAGACGGCAGCACAAGAAACTGTCTGGTCTGCTGCAGCATCCCGTTTTTTTTAAGCCCCCACCGTTCCAGTGCCGCCGTCTGATAAACAGGTGACGGCACTGTATTGATACTACCGTCTGCTCTGACAAATTCCAAATCGTCGTACGCATTTAACATATCCTGAATTACCACATGATTCCGCACAGCTCCGAATCCCTGCCCGAGATTGATACCGCCTCCGCTTTCAAACCCGCAGAAAAACTCATACTGCAAAAGCACGTCAAAAGACTTGAGCATCCGCACATCTGTGTCGAAGTAGAGGCCGCCATGTGTGTTGACTATATCCAGCCGCGCATAATCCGGAACAAATCCCCATTTTTTATGGTCGTATGCCTGTTTCATATACTTGTTTTTTGCCACGTCATAATTGCGCTCATTCCACTCTGTGATCTCATAGTCAGGACACTGCCTGCGCCAGCTCTCTATGTTTCTCTGAAAATGTTCCGGCAGTTTTCCTCCCCCAAACCAGCAGTAATGTATTTTTTTCGGAATGACCTGCCGCCCCTCCTTCTCCCAGCGCAGGCTCCCGCCTGCTCCTGTCAGAAGCTCATATATGTACACATCAATACCCTCGCACATCGACAGGGAATCCAGCCGGGAAATCATTTCGACTGCAGCGCCCATCGAAGTCACCACGCACAATGCCTCCCGACACCGCGAATCCAGCTGTGCCATGGAAAGGATCGGAATGTCGCAGGAACCATACCGAAATACACCTCCATTTTTAAAGTTGTCAACAACATATAAAATCCTGTCTTCCAGATGAAACCGCTCGCAGAATTCACGCAGCTTCTGCCCGGCACAGAAACATATCAGCTGTCTGTGTTCTGCCATTTCCAGAAACATGTCAACGCTGCAATTTCGTACTATAACCATTTCTTATCATCTCCATCCGCCAGCTGTAGTTTGCTTTCCAGCAGAATATCTTTTATGTTTATCGCCGGGAGCTGAAGCCTCGAAGTAACCTCCGAACAAATCTGGTTCTCTTTGTCTGTCAGTGCAATAATGACCAGATCTGCCTGCAGTGCAGCCTCCTCCATCGTATAGACAGGAATATCCGTCCTGATATACGCTGCATTCCTGTCTATAAAGCACACTACTTCAAACGTCTCCCTGAGTTCCTGATACAGCCTCAGCCCAATTTTCCCCATACCATAGATTGCAATTTTGTGACACGCTCTACACTTTAGTACCTGCGCGACAGAACCAGCGCCTGCTTCCAGCCACAGATCATAGATTCCCGCTGCTGCCTTTAACCTGTCCAACTCCCTCAGTCTGACTTTTGTCCCGTTTTGCACAGCCTGCCGCAGCTGCCTTCGATATTCCCTGTCAAGATAATCATGTTCCCTCAGCACTGCGTACATCTCTAACTCAGACTGATACATATCAAATGCACTCTCCGAACAATTGTCGCTGCCGAGTATATGTTCATACAGGATATCCTGATTGCGCACAAAGCGCTTTCCCTCATACAACATACACAGCCAGAGCATCCAGTCATCCGCACCATTTTTTCTCAGAATATGCTCTTTCCAGAACCGTGGAACCGCTTCCCTGCGCATGAGTACCTGTCCGGGGGAGAGGATTCCATTTCCTACAGAAAACATGTTCTGTACAGACACTGCAGCCTCAAAGCGCCTGCCGCAGTCATAAAATTCCCGCGCGCCGTTCACAGCCCTGCAGACCACGGCATCCGCAGACCCGAGCGAAGCCAGCTGGCTCTGAAAATAGTTCTTTGAAAGTCGGTCATCCTGATCCAGAAAGATCACACAGGAACCTGTACAGTACGACAGTCCCCTCACCCGCGCGCCGTGTATGCCCCTGTTCTGATCGGTCTCCACCACCGTAATATCTATCGTTTCAGAAACATACTCCTCCCGGAAAACATCATCCGGAGCGTCGTTCACCAGGATCAGGCCAACTTTGAGCTCCCGCTCCATCCCCTCGAGACATGCCTCGAGCTGGCTGATAATGCCATTTATGTAACGCTGTCCTCTATATACTGGTACAATCACATCAACGCTCTCTGCGCCGCCACATTTACTCAATCCCATTCTTCTCATGAACCTTTACTTTTCCAACAGGGTAATACAATCAATATCCCTGCTCTCACCCCATGATATAACCTTCTGCTCCAAAATCTTAAACCCGCTGCGAAACGCCAGATACGCAAATATGCCGTCTGTCATATAACTCCTGCCGTGGGGGCTGTTCAGAAAAGATGCTTTATAGTCCTGCGCGTAATTGGAATGATGAATCAGAACCCTTCCGCCCTTTGCGCACACCCGGTAGATATCTTTCAGATATTGATAGATATCCATCATCTCAAAATGAACCATCGCGTCATAGGAAAAGAGCGCCGTGTACTTTCCGGACTCAAGCTGTTTTAAGTCAAAGCCGTTGTTGCAATAATAGTGCACGTTCCTGTACGCCCTGAACCGCTCCTGGCAGGCGGCAATGTTTTTCTCCAGGATGTCCACCAAAGTCACACTGCCCGCACTGTCAAGATATTGTCCGACATGCCTTCCCCTTCCACATGCCAGCTCTATCACTTCCGTCAAATCCAGCTGCCGGAACAGGTGCAGAAAATCAGAGTGTTCTCCCCAGAAGATGTCAAGGTTCCTCTTTTCCTCAGCACTGCTGTAATAATTATCCATCCTGCCGTCATGGAAGAACGCAATATACGCCCTGTTAAAAGCAACTTTATCGACCCCGAGGTAGTCTGCAATGTCCTCCATCCCATAATAACAGCATCCATCTGCTGTCAGCTTCTGTGCGATCTGCGAAAAACTGTCCCTGTCAAGCACAGAGAGCAGAAACGGCACTCCCAGCGCCTTCGCCGCATCATAACTGTAGCAGGGTTTTTCTCGATATGGTTCCATTTCCAGATAATTTTAAACGCATTCATCTTCCTTCTCCGTATCTTTGCTGCACTACTTTTTGATAATGATACAGCTCTCCTGAATAAAGCTTACCATGGATATCTGTTCTGCCAGCTCCGCAATCTCCTGTCCAAACGGCAGCAGCGCCTGCTGCAAATGTGCTGTGCGCAGTGGCGCCCTGCCCGTCACAGCCTCCGCTAACGCTGCACAAAAATCGTATGCCGTAATAACTGCATCAGCGTAATACTGACGGTCATACGAAAAGAAACTGGTTCCCAGATCCTCCATGATGTACACGCCGCCAGTCTGCAGTGCAGGAAAGAGCTGATACAGCGCCTTAATCTGGTGGGACCACAGATGCGAGGCGTCATCGACAATGATTGTGGGATGCAGTTCTCCCAGAGCCCTTATCCCGTCCTCGTCCCCCAGATCCTGCAGGATCACACTCCTGTTTTCTCCCGCATACTGCTGACACTCCTCGGAAATATCAACTCCGTACACCGACGCATTCGCAAAATAGGCGCTCCACATCTTCAGGCTGCCTCCATGATACACGCCCAGTTCGAGGATCGTAATGTCTGCATCCTTCCACTTGTCTACAAAAAACTCATACTTATCCAGATAGTCATGTTCGTCACTGCACTTGTCTGTTCCATGCTCCCTGCCAATCCGGTCCAGCGCAGTATATCCCGCAAAATAAGTATCTTTCTGAATTTTATGATTCTCCGGGCACAATTTTCTTTTTGCAAGTGCTGTGTCATCTATATAGATCTGCTGTGCATAAATATTTTCCGATGAAATCCCCCTGCTGTGCAGGCTGCCGCAGATTTCCCTCAAAAACACTTCACTGACACCCAGAATGATTCCGTCATTCTCCCCAAACGAAATCTCTGACAGTTCGCAGACCGCTTTCCCGCAAAACAGATTTTCCGTTTTGTGTCCGTCGCTGACACAGAATGCATATATCTCTATCCCTTCCTCTTCCAGATACTGAAAAAGCCCTCTGCCCACCCAGCCGTTTCCATAGAGATACAGCCTGTCGTGCCGTCGGCAGAATGCCAGCATCCCGCTGCGGTCCTTGTGCAACTTAACCCCGATATAATCCATATGCCTCTCCCCTCACATCTCTGACAATACTGTCTGTCCCCGCGTTCTCAATATACGATATACGCATAAAATCCCATCCTGTCCAGGCTGCTTATGATCGCATTCTGATAGTCTGTCTCATATACTGTGATGAGAATCCCCGTCCGGTCAGAGATCTCCAGTTCAGAGACGGACAGTATCCTGATTCCCTCTATTTCGTCAGGCGCATCCTTCCGGTCTGTCACCAGTATCCCGGCGGGCACAATCCCCAGCAAAGTACACATTCTCAGGCAGTCTTTTCCCGCACTTCCTGCCCCGTACAAATACAGGTCCGGATGCGCTTTCTGAAACTGCCTTATCGTTTCCGCCCGCTGTCCATAGACGTCAATATCCCTGTAATTTCTGATTCCAAAGACACTGCCCGCCCTTTCCCACATCCTGTCTGCCTCTTCTTTCAGCTGCAGGATAAACGCAGCTGCAAAGGTGGAGGAGAGCGCGACTGCCGTGTCATACCCCGCATCTTCCGCCACATACTGCAGGATCCTCTCCACTGCATGGTTTAACTCGCCGTAATCGCGCATCGGTTCGTCCGGAAAATCTGAATACGTCCACTCTCTTGAATACAGTTTCCGCAGTATTTTTGTCCTCGCCCAGAACACCGTACTGTATGTGACCGGAGGTGCGTCATAACAGATCTCGACCGCAAGTCCCAGCAGCTTTGCAAGATTTCTGACAAGCCCGAATGTGCCTCCCCAATTGCCCTTCAGCCACACCCCGTTGTCCCCCTGGTGCGGCGGAAGCGGCACCAGCAGCCCGATCCTGCTCTCACGCTCAAATATATCGATCAGGTTGGCGACATACTCCGGCGACTGGAGCATGTTATCCCACAGGTTTTTGCGCCACAGCTCCACAAATTCCCGATCGTCCGGGCTCTTCTCCCTCTTGTCATGGACAAAACATATGTACTGATACTGAAAGATCGCTTCCCTGGCTGCTACCAGCAGCGCGCTGATATCACGCCCCTTGTTTTCTTTCTTGATTTTGATATATCTGTCAGACGGAAACTGTGCCAATATCTCTTCCTTTGCGGACAGAATAATACAGTCGATGCCATCGGGAAGCCTGTCCAGATATCTTTTGCTGTATTCCACCTGATCCTCATAAAATAAATGTGCCAGAACCGCTGCCCTGACCTTGCGGATGTCAACTTCTGTCTCCACCCTTCTACTGTCCGGAATGATCCTGTATGACTCCGCCATATTCCTCTCCCCGCTTCCTCTGCGCAATTGCGTACTGCCAATCTGCCGCTGTGTCACCAAATGATATCTGTTGGATTGTAGATCTGTTCTATCCTGCATCTTTTTTTGACCAGCTGAACTATTTCCCGAAAGACTTTTTTATTTCCGACTGCTATGATGATACCATCGTCTTCTGCAATGTCTGCCCTATCAAAAGTACTACAGTTGGAACGATCATTTCCTGGCTGCCCTGCCATTTCCGTCACCAAAAACTTCTCAAAAGTCCACCCTTTATATGCAAAGTACTCTGCTGCGTTTTTTCCGTAATTGCCTGCGCCGTAGATAAAAATCCTCGCATGCGCCGCGTAAAAGCTGTCAGCGCCCATAATGTTTATACCTTTTCTACTCCGTCTCAAATGGTTCTCTATCAGGCTGACATCATAGCCACACTCGCTTTTGATAAATCGCAGTGCTCTCATGGCACTGTCAAATCCTTTATTGGAAAGACTCAGGCTTTTCCTTTTTAATATGGGTATACCAGCATCGCGAATCAGCTCCAATGGATACAGCAAATAGGGGTTTTCACTCTTTCTCAGATTCCATTGGATCGGACTCAGATCCGTTACTGCGATGCCTCTAAAACCAAGACGGTTCAATAGCCGATTCAATCCAATTTCAAAATGAATGACCGCTTGTGTAAACGATGTTGGATATATCATAGTTTCCCAAAAAATCTGAAATGCCCTGTTCTGGAGAATACGCTTCCTCAGAGAGAAAAAGTAGCTCTGTATATGTGATTCATATGTATGACCATCTGCAAGTTCCACTTCGGGGCAACGTGTCATCCCCCAGTAATCATCGCCTGTCCTCTGCATCCTGTCAAACAACTCTTCAAAAGCATAAAACGGGCCAAAAAACGAATCGTTTACCAGAAGAAGTTCGTCGTATCCGCATACCACGTCCCAGCCAAGCTCCTGGCAGAGTACATCCTTATAGGCTCCTGCATCATATCCCAGGTTTTCCCTGCAGAACATATTGTCCACATAAGATTGTACTTTATCCACTCTGCAATCATCACATTTGTAATTACATACTAAAATAAGAGTATGAACTGCTTTCCGCATTTCACGAAGCATATATTCGACATATTCATCAATTATATTTTCAGAATCATATGTAACATAAATACATAAACGTTTCATCCATTATTCCCCGCACAATAAATGCAGATGTCTGAGTAGCCCAATGCGATTAGATTATTTATTACAGCTTCCTGGTATTTAAGAGACACGCAGATCATCACTAATATATCTTTCATCAAAAAATCCTCCGCTGTACTGACTGGAATGCCATCAAAAAACTTTGCATCCTCTTTCCCTGCCGATGTAACGATGAATCCCTCCGGTCTGATACCCATTTTGTTAATTATCCTATAAAATTCGTTCGCAACTACCCCTGTGCCATAAATGACAAATCTTTTTCTACGGAGAGATATCAATGTTGCCTGATAAGTTTTTTCCAACACAAGGCTTCGTGTTCTAAGTGCATGGTGCAAATATGTAATCATTTCATAATAAAAATCAATCAATTCCATTCCCGCAATATCCTGTATCCTCTGCATCCCCTCAATCAGTTCTGATACTTCTTCCTCTTCCACTTTTTTAAGAATATATGTATTCAGAAATAATTTTACATTCAGGAAATTTCTATGCTTCCTCAATATTCTTCCAATCGCTTCATACAGGTTCCATCTGCTCGCAGAAATATTTGCTTCCTGTTTATATGCATTTACCAAAGGCTCTTCAATGTACCCGATCTCTCCCAATTGTATCAATCGGATTAACAGTTCGTAATCTTGAAATCTTGGCAGTGTCTCATCAAAAACTTCCCCTCCCAATAAAGAGACTGCTTCCTTTTTTATTAGCAGAGTTGGCGTTCCGACCACATTATGACACTTTAAAACACCAACAAGATTGTTATGGTATTCCTCATTTGTGTTATAATCTCCTGGTATCACATTTACTTTATCTTTTTCGTAGAGATAATAAGGAGAAAAACATGCCAGATAGCGATCATTCTGCATAAACGCAGTCTGAACTTCAAGCTTATTCTCACACCACGCATCATCACTGTCCTGAAATGCTATATACTCTCCGCTTGCATGTGCAATCCCTACATTTCGTGCCTTGTTGGCCCCTCCATGTTCCTGGCACATAAGTTTTATTCTTTCATCCGCATACGATTTGATAATTTCCAAAGTATCGTCTGTAGAGCCATCATCCACAACTAGTAATTCCAAATGGGCATACGTCTGACACAATACACTGTCAATCGCTCTTTTTATTGTTTTTTCCCTGTTATATACAGGTAAAATTACAGAAACAAGCTCCTCTGCCATCTTTTCTTATATCTCCATGTTCGATCCCTATTGGATGTTTGAAATACTCACTGTATTCATCCATTGTTATCTTAATCTTGTCACGACTGCCAATATCACAACCTGAAAATCCTCATCTGTATCCTCCAGTTCCCCTACTGTCAATTCTGTACATCCCATACCCTGTAAAAAAGCACAGGCAACTTTGCAGTTCCCTTTTGTCCAGACCTCACATTTCGTATTGTCCCGGGTGAACATATTGGAAATAGATTTATCAGTAAAATTCCAATAATGTCCATATTTATCCATATCATATCGGGCAATCGGGCTGATACCAGAAACACCAATCAGGAGCTTCCCTCCAGGTTTTAGTGCTTTTATCAGTATATCTGGCGTTCTGTTTATATCCTGAACAAAATTCAGAACCTGTGTAAATATGATACAATCATAAAAATCTTTGTCGATACCTTCGCCTGTTCTTAAATCTCCCCTGAAATCTAATCCGCATTTTTCACATTGATCATCAAAATGTAAAACATAAGACGCTTTAACATCAGTTCCATACCTGTCCGTATATTTTCTGTCTCCTATCTCTAATACATTTCCATTGATCGCACTTTTATACTGATTTAAGAAAGCATCCAGATAATATCTGCATATGGATCCTCCCCTGTATGCTCCATATGTCTTTCCGACAGGATTTATATCCATTTTTTTAATCATCTCGGAATTCTTCTCACAGCAGATTAATTTTCGGATCGCTTCCCAATCCCTTTTTTTCTCGATTTTTGTAAACCATTTGCCTTTATAAAAATAATCTAATTTTCCCTCAGGCGTCACTGTTACCCTGCCCTTTGCTGACATGTATTCAAGTTCACCGATCAGGTATGGTCTGCAGTTAATGCCAGGAATAATTTTATCATGTGCAATTCCCAGCTGAATCATTTCTGGTATAATCTCTGCATAATGACTGGACAATACTACAATATAATCATAAGCATAGGTTTGTATCTCTGTTGGCAAAATCGTCTGTCTTCCACGGAAAATAACCCGTCTTCTTTCAACAAAAGCCAGGATATCATCATCGTTGAAATGGTCTATTTTTTCATTACAGTAAATTCCTGTCCCCCATATAATGTATTTCATAAATACTTTCCCCCCTCCCACCTTCAGTTATTTCATCCGCTCTACTGGTTCAGTTATTTTCTCCGTTCTGTGTATGCGTTTTTCATTCTCGCTGATCCCGCTACATCAAATAATCAAATGAATATTCTGCAGTTTTCCCTGAATCAGGCATTTACATATTTCAAAGGCATAACGACCCTTTACTAAAATGTGACAATCGTTATTCTTCTGCATCTCTTTCACTGCGGCAAAATCCAAAACAGGTTTATTTTCTATTATATTTCCGCTCTTTCTGTCATCATTATCGCCAAAAGCCTCTATGCGATTCTCCAATCCCAGCATCGCTAACTCCGCATACAATGCTCTTCCCCAATATCCCGCTCCCCATATGACCAAAGGATTTTCGATATTTAATATCTGATCTTCCTGCAACGCGCCGATATAGTGCATCTGCCTCTTCGGGGACAGATAACTGTTATCGCAAGCAGAGTATTTATCTTGAAACACAACATGTTCCATATAATTGCCAAAATCAGCCTTATCATAGTTTTTCACCATAAACCGATTCAATTCATACATACTTGTATTTACCGACACAACGCCTGGATACGCCGCCACTGCTTTCTCAAATCCAGCCTCTTTTAACAATCCGATCGTATCATCTGAATAATCATCTTTTGTCCCAAATGGGTACGCAAATAAGTTCACTTTTCGCCCGGTAATCTCTTCCAGAAATCGTTTTGACTCCCTGATCTCATATTGCTGTTCTGCCAATTCCTGATGTTTTAGAGAACAATGCGTAACAGTATGCGCACCTATCGAAATTCCTTTTTGAGCAGATGCTTCCTGCAGCTCCCTGGTCGTCATAATCCTTCTGGACTGTCTTCCTTCCCTTTCCAGTCCTGCCCACTTTAGCAGCTGCTCCTCATACTGCCTTCTCTTCTCCGCAGATGATACGATAAATAATTTACGAACCATCTGGTAAAACCTATGCTTTTCTTCCCAATTTCCCGTGGAAAATTTACCGCTATAATACTCGGTTTCAAACGTATAGCTATCCATTTGTCTCACATTCGAGAAAACTGCCCTTAAAATACTATCTGTCCAGTTCTCATACCGTGAATCAATATTCCCTGTGGACACAAAAACAGTTGCTGGGATATCATACTTTTTCATAATGGGTACTGCATTGTGGATAAAGTCATAATATCCATCATCAAATGTAAGGAGCACCGCATCACCTGACCGCCCCTGAAACCAGCTTTCCATCGGAGTATTAAGACTCAAAATATCATAATGATCTCTCAGATACTTCATATGCTGCTCAAAGTTTGCTGGCGTAACAGCCTGCATGTTGTAATCATCATTCAAGTATTCTACTCTATGGTACATCAGAATCCTGACACGCCTCATGCTGCATCTACTCCTTTTCTCCTAAAACCAGAGGATATAAGAATTCAAATTGATTACTTCAATCTCCTTCTTGTAATTTTGAGCCATTTCTTTTACCTCATCATATCCCGCAACCGGTGTTGATATGATGGTATCTACCTCTCTCACGGCCTGCGGAGACTGTACACGGCAGCCCTCACAGCAGATGCCATATTTTAATTCATCACGATCTATCACCACATGCACAGGAAGTGTATATTTTCTACAGAAAGCTAAAAATCTGCGTCCATTTTCCCCTGTACCCCATACACCGACACGCCTCTTCTTCCCGTCTGACATCTGAAATATATCTCTTATCTCTTGCAGGTTATCTTTTAGGAATACATCATAATAAGAAAATATCTCTTCCCATCCCTTTTCCAGTCCCATACTGATAAACTTCTGTTTTTTTTCCTGAATATATTGATCTATGCCATACTCCTTGCCGTAACCGGCGAATAATTTATCAAACCCTTCATTTACTATAAAAGCATAAAATCTTTCCCTGCTCTCCCTCGACTTTGCACATCTTAATACATCAGACAAAAAGAAAAAAGTCCTGTAGTAAAACATTTGGGCAAACGGAGCAAAAATATCTCTTTTTACTAATTCATCCCGCACCTTCGACATTGCATGATATATACACATTGGATCGCGCTCCGATGAAATCCTGCTGGGTGTATCGTGGTCCCGTGCATATAACATAACTCGCCCGGAATCTAATCGCACAATCCGTTTCGCAAGGAATAACGCCATCATGACAAAATATGTATCATTCTCACAGGAAAGATTTTGGAATTCCAGCGCTTCCTGAACAATTAATTTTTTTTTGAACAATTTTGTGCCAAGATTTACTGGCCACATCAAAAAATCACACACTTTTACATCCTGTATACTTAATGCGCTGTGAGAAAATTTTGATAAAAACTGTTCACTGTGCTCTGTAAACTGTTTATTATAAATGCTCTTTGATGGCACATGCTTTGCCTCAAATATAACAATTTCAGCTCCCGTATCCTCAGCTTTCTGATGTGTCATCAGCAATAATGCTTCATCAAAAATATCATCTCCATCGAGAAAGATCAGATACTGTCCTATTGCCTCCTTGATTCCCCTGTTTCTTGCCACAGCTGCTCCCATATGTCCTTCATTATCGAACAACTTTATTCTGGAATCATTATTCTGGTACCGTTTCACAATATCTACTGTGTCATCATCTGAACCATCATCAATGCAAAGCAATTCATAATCCTGAAACAGCTGGTTTGAGACACTGTCAAGTGTCTCTTCCAGGAAAAGTCCCGCATTATATAATGGCATAATAATCGAAATAGCTGGTTCCATATATCTGCCACTCCCAATATGTATCTGAAATTATTCTTTCAAAGCCACTGCAAATTGCCTGAAACGGAAACTTATTATTTCTCTTCCGAACATTAATTGATACAGCAGCTTCTTTTTTGTTATCTTATATGCCTGGTTCATCTCCAAGAGACTCATATACTTTTTTGAAATCTGTTCCCTTTGCATAAAGCGTTCTGTGATCGGGACATTCCTTATTACTCCTTCCCTCATAAACTCTGTCTCTATGCCTCTTTGTTCTTCCCTGCTGTTCTCTTCCTTAAGGACTTTGCTTTCCATAAAAATATTAACTCGTTTCTTAGCGTACTTGATCGCTATGCCGCACAGAACTCTTTCTATCCCTGCACCGTAATCATAAGAAGGAAATCTACCCATTATCTCATATACATGCTTGTCCTGAAACAGATCCAATGTGTAAAAGCGGATATCGATCCCCCTATTGAGCCTGCCATATATATATTTTCTTTTCGCATCTCTGTCTCTCTCAACAAAAACATTCGGATGGGATATTCCCGCCGTGTGCGACCTGACTTTTCTGCGCACTGTCTCGAGAAAGTTCTTCTGCAGAACAATATCCGAAGAACAGTCCACCAGAATGTCTGCCCGATTTTCCAGCCCATACTCCACACCATTCATAAAAGTCTTAGAAAGAGAGAACTTATATTTCTCACTGCCACAGTCATAAATAAACACAGCTTTATCGCCGAGGATCTTTTTTACAACTTGAACCACCTTTTTTTCCTGAAATATCGTTACTACCAAAATAAAATCCTGATAGGCTTGTCTCTTTAAGGAATATAAAAATTTTAGCTGCATACAATCATTACGTGATCCATCAAAATCACGAAATGTAGTACTGAGCACTATATGTGGCACATCCTCCACTCCCCTCATAGAATGACTTGCTACTCCCCTATTAAGAGTCCTGCAGCTCATATAAAATATCCTCTAAAGACAAAACAGGACAGGCCATCTTTGTTGACAGCAGCGCTTCAATTTCATTAAAAAAGGTGATCGCCGTCACGATGACTGCATCCACAGTTTCCAGATCATCATCCAGTGTCAGGACATTAATATCTGTATATATATTGCCTGCATTTTTATCTATTCCATATTTCACTGTGACAGCAGAGCCTTGCAGTTCCTGGAGCAGGGTATCCCCCACATGGCTCATTCCATATATTGCAATTTGTTTGAACCCTTCTTTTTCAAGGTGAGCTGCAATCGATTTATTCTCTTGTTTTACTCTTACCCAATTATTCATCATGTAAAACAACGCAAGGTGTTTATCCGCATAACCTTGGAATATTTTTGTTTTATGCGAAGCTTTTCCAGCTGCAGCGATCGCGCCAACAACTCCCCCTGTTAATGATGATAAGACAGCAATACTTCCCTTCTTCATACAAACTTCCTTTCTTTATCAGAATATGCATCCATTCTTTTACCATGCAGCTTATTCCTTACTTCTTCCACACACGATCATTTATTACATCATATACCCCAAAAAAGCTGCATTTGTTTTACAAAAGCTATATATTCGTTCCTAGCATCTTCCGAAAGATAATGGCGATACAGTTCTGAATACATTTTCTCCAATTTTCTTAAAGTCTCCACTGTATAATCTTCTTTAGCAGCCCTTAAAACATCCTTATGATCAAACATGCAGATATGATATAATATATTTCTCTCCTCAGCAGATATATGCAGCGGCAGATCAGCTAAGACTGTCATTCCAAGCCCATTATCCAGTCGATTCCAGTGATCCCCGTCAGGCGCTGAATAGGTCACGATCTTTTTGTTGCTGATCCTGACTTTTCCTTCTTCATTATCCAGCATAAATATGATTGGCATATTCTGAGGTATTGTTGTATACAAATAAGTTATTATCTGTTTGAGATACTTTTTTACATATTTCATATGAAATACTTTGTTTGAATAAAATATAAAATCTCCCATAATGACATTTATACTTATCCTGCCATCCTCGATCACCTTTTTGTAAAAACAAAGCATATCTTTAAGAGCTCCAAAATCTATACCATCTCGTTCCGGTATATAAGAAGCATACTCATTAATCGTGAAATGGATAATATCCGAATCGGTTTTCGCGATTTCCTGATAGATCATCTCTACAGCATATACAGATGGAATATCGTCATCTGATAATGTCCATATCCACCCATCGTCCACCTGCATAAAAGCTAACGCAGTATTTCCCCCTATACCAATATTTCCCGCGTTACAGATATATGTAATTCTTTTGACAAAATCACTGCTTCGCTTACTAAAAACCTCCGATACATCATAATTTGATTTATCATCCATAATTATAATGTTAAAATTTTGGTTTGTCTGCATTTGCAGCAAATCCAATGTCCTTGCCAATCTTTGCTTTCTATTGTATGTGGGAATGATAATCGTGAGGCTTTCCTCGCATTTTGCCTTCTCTTCTTCCGGACGTGTTACTATATCTCCATATAGTTCCGTGCAGTAAAAAATTTTAGATATCGGAATTTCAAAGTTTAACAAAAGCTCTTCCCGTATACCATATCTGTAATTACATATGATCAGTCGGTCATACTCACAAGCCTCTATCCTTTGCGGCGCGACAAAGGCAAACCCTTTTGTGCTGCCCATTTTATCCGGGTTTCTGTCAGAACAGTACACAACATCATAATCATTTATGATTCTTTTATAATGATCCTCCCAACACGTTCCCAAACCGTACACAACAGCCTTTTCTTTCACTTACAGTTATCCTCCCATTATTTTTCTTTCACATAACGCGGAAAGCAGTCAATCCAGGAATCATCCGACATATTTACTATTTTTACGTTTTCCTTTGCAGCATATCTCTTTAATCTTTTTAATCCGTTAAAAATCCTATACATCATAAATGTCATAATCTCCATATCAAAGCCATGCTTTTTATTCTCGCACATCATTTCACTTCCATAATAATGGACATTCTCTCTCATAACCCTGTTTCTTTGATCAACAGTTATCTGTTTCAAGAAATTTTGATCCGCGCCATATAAATATATCTTTTTATATCCTAATTGTATCCCAACATATAAACACATAAGGACAACGTTATTATATGCCGGTGCCAGAAAATTCTTTTCCAGTAATTTATGCGAATAAAAATCATACCTTGAAATTCCAGATAGTGAAAAAACATATTTAATATTTAACTTATCTGCTGGAAAAAAAGTCTGTCTATTAAAGTAACTTGGTAAAAATACTGTAACTTTATCAGCAGTTTTTATTAATTCACTTCTTATCGAAATATTTCTTTTGTTTTTCTCTAAAAACTCAGAATCTGAGAAGCAGACGTATTTTGGACACAATTCTTTATATAATGGAGTCAGCGGCGCATTGTTCACCATCATTACATCTGTTTCGCCCGGCTTCAAATACTTTATTGTCCTGTTCACCGACGGGCCATTTACAACGATACTAAGTGATTTTCCATTATCTGGCCGCAACACCAATCGTTCTTTCAAGTCTCCTTTAACAAAACTTTTAATTACATACTTTAGCCATATAAACCATATCAGTTTTTCATACATAATTTATCTCCCTTACTCAATCCACAATCAAATGATATTATCTATACAAATCTGCACAAACAATAAAATTTTCTCCATATGCAAGACCATAATTCATCAGCTGCTGTTGTATTTCTTTTACAAATTTAACAGTTGAAATAATAATAAAATATTGAGACCAGTCATTTATGTCATCCGGATGCGTGATTTGAATACCATTAAAGACACTTCCCGCCTTATTTCTGTCATTATCAAATACTGCTTCGATAGAATAATAGTTTTCACCATTCATATCCAACAACTGTTCACACAGTTTTTGTGCTTCGTCACCCGTTCCAAATAATGCTGTTTTCTTTAATGCTTTTGCACATTTAGCTAAATATTTCAAATCAGGTTGTTTTTTTCTCCAGCTTTGTTCCCTTTTCCACCATGTATACCACCATTCATTAATATATCTGTAAAAAGAATCATCCTTATGCTCCATAAATTCCTGGCTGTCTATTTCCTCTAGCAGCATTTGAACAGCAAAAGCCAAACAATGATTATCCTGCAGCATATGTGCCCCAATATAAGGTTCGCAGTCACAGTCATATAGCCATATAATTAAATCACCAAAGAAATTGAGACCGTATTTTAACTTTAACTCCATTGCCCTAATAATGTAGTCGAGATGCATCATATCTGATTCAGAACGCAAATTTACCATTATAAGATGCTTGCTTTTATTGTTATGCTGTAAATAATATGTACCATTATTTCGATGCCATCTGCTATCCTCTGTAAAAAGGTTATTATGTGTAATCTTTTCAAAATCATGTGCATATAGATGCCTGAATAACGCAATTTGGGGATTAATTGAAACTGCTTTTGCATATTCAATATGACTGGCACATTCTATGGCAGCAGCGCCCCCACCTGACGATCCATAAAATATGATTTGATCATTGGGTATCTCCAGCTTCACTGCTATCAATTTTACAATTTCAGATACATATATCCGAAGATTAAAATCCTGATTTCCATAATACCATCCTAATCTTAATCCTTCATATATCTGACACATGGGATCTGCTATATTAAGTACACTTCCATTCAAAAACGTGTAATAGGACCATCTGTGAAAGTGTGTATTATGTGCGAATCCCGCATTTGGAAACGCAGCATTTAGGAAAACATACAGCTTTTTACCTGACTTTGGATGCAGGAAGCAGTCAAACCTTATATTTTTATATTCAATTATCGCCTTTCCTTTAAATAATTCAAATTCTCTCTCAATATCAATAATAAGTCCTTGATCGTGCAGCAATTTAAGATCTGCATCCAGCATATCACTTCTACATATATCCACATCATGAATAAACTGCGTATAATTGTCATAATTTATGTCATTCATATAGTCAAACATATTTGTCTTCCATCACCCCTTTACGCCACACGTTATCTTGCTGATTTGCTCCATTTATCGTAGAGCCACTGTTTTTCATCCTTTGTATAAAAATGATCCACATATGGATTATCCATGTAATAATAGTCTATATACTCTGTTGGAATCCTTACTTCCCGTAGATAATCATTATATGCGTATCTATATTTTTTTTGTATAGCAAGATTATAATTGCATAATTTAAACTTATCTTCTTTTATAAAGTCTGCAATAACTTTTTCCAATGAATTTAATTTTTCCACTTTAATAAGCAGTAATGATATACCATCTTTTTCTATTATTGTATACCCTGCTTCTCGCTCAAACGAATACTCATATACATTGATTCCAAGCACAGTTTTCATTTCTTTTTCATACCATTCAAATTCATCCTCACGATTTGGTATCTGAAAAAAATCTCTTTCTATATTTTCAAACTTTCCGTATCGCTTCATCATTTCTTTCGGATTTTCTCCAAAGTAGTGCCACATAAGAGAAATTTGTCTTGCAATAGGTTCGCGAATTAATGATATCACCATACCTCCCCCCCCGTAAAATCGCCTCTTTTATATAAGTTGCTGATACTCCTTTATTTAGCAGTTCATGTACATGAACACCATACACTCCAGCATTCATCACACTATGTGTCAATGTAGCTGACGCAACTTTTTTGCTTTGATATACAAAAACTGCTTTTTTTGCAATAACTGCTTCAATGAGCTGTAAACGTAATTCCATACTGCCAAGCTTTGTTTGCTGATTTCCTAATTGTACTAATAGTTTTGAATAATCAATCTGATCTTTATCTGATATAAACATGTCAATCGCTATATCTATAGCGTATTTTGTGTATATATCATAATTTTCACCACCCAAATTATAAATATATTTTATAATATCATCTTGTTTCTTTTCACTTAATACAGAGATAATAATTGCAAATTTGTCTCTTTCCAAATCGTTTATTTCATGAAGTTTGTCAGGTGAATAAACAGGCTTATTTAAATATTCGCCTTGCTTTCTAATATCCGAATCAATAAATCCAATTACATCTATTTCGCTTTCTTTTAGCACTCTAGAAAAAATTTCTTTTCCACCTTCCCCCACTCCCCAGATTATCAGTTTTTTATTTAGTAATATTGATGTATTTTTAATTAATTCCATATCTCTAACCATACATATCTCTCCCCCACACACATTCTATATAAATAAAATCATACTATCTAAAAATCGTAAAGTATCATACTGATATCATACCTGATTGGAAACTTTTATAATCTGCTATCTTCTTTCATATATGTTCGTCTCCTAAAAACTCATTCCATTTTTCTAATACATACTGCTTTCTACCTTTCGTTTTCATTTCTTCCGGTATTGTCTTTAAAAATGCTAAAAATTGCGATACTGTCATCTCTGAATACTCTTCCAGAAGATAAACAGCATAATTAGGATGACACTGATACAAACCTGTTATAAATAAATATGGTGAATATCCCCACGTTTTTTCTAAATAGAAAAAATTAATTACTTCGTCAATCACTTTCAAAATAGGCCGAATGTTATAATCACTATTGTAATGTTTATTAAAATACTCCACAATTATCTCTGTACTTAGATTTCCAGCACCACGTCCCATACCCATAATGGACGAATCAATGTATACTGTATCCCTACTACAACTTTTTATTATTGTTTTTGCATTGTCAAATGCTAATCTTGAATTATCATGCCCATGAAAGCCTAAAGCTATGTCTGCCTTTAGCCTCTCATCTGCAAGCTGCAAGTACCGTTCCACCTCAAGATCATACATTGAGCCAAAACTATCTACGATATAAAATGCCATTGGCTTTAACTCATTTACCTTTTCTAATAAGACTTTATACTCTTCTGTATTATACCCATTTGTTGCCATCGGTTGTACATAAACACTATAGCCTTTATCTTGCAAACCTTTACAAAAGATTAAGGCCTTATCCATATCTTTTTTATGAAAAGCAACTCTTAGTCCTTTAATCGGCGTATTACATATTGGAATTTTTTCAATTCCCATACTGCCATAATTAATCATAAGTACATACTCTATTCCTGGCATAGTTGATATCATCTCTAAGGACGGAACTTGAGTAGAGTCTTCATCGTATTTACACTTTTCATCCAGATAGCCATATTCAACTGTAGAAATCCCTGCTTCCACTAAGGATGAAATAACCATTTCTATATTTCTTTTCCCAAATTTCCATTGATTACAGTAGCCTCCATCACGCAAAGTACAGTCCAAAACTTTTATGTTTTTCATAACTTCTCCACATTATTTCCAAAAAAGTTGTATATCGCATCTGCTATTTCAAAATCAATTTTTTCATCAATATCAATACTTTCAATTTCATCGACTTCGACTATAAAAGGACTATCCCCGATTCTCCGTTTCAGCTGATTAATAACCTGCTGCTTATAAATATAGAAGCCACTTGTCTCCATCCACAACGGCTCTAAATCCTGCGTTCTCGAAATATTCTCAAGATCATAATTTACTGGACCATCATTTTTCCACAAAAAATCCTGAATCTTTTTTGCTGAAAATGCTGAGTCATAACCTTCTTCTAGTACTGCCCTAATCCCTCTCTCTATGCTTGACGCTCTGATAAAAGGTGCTGTTACGTGAGTCATTACATAAATATCTGACTGAACCTCTTCTGAAAAGCATTTTAGCACTTCGTTCATTTTAATTGTGTCACCATCTAAATGCTCTGACCTTTGAATAAACTCCACTCCGACTGGAAGATATTTCAATACTGAAACATCACTACAATACACAAATATTTTATCAATCGCCTTTACTTGCAGTAATGTTTGCAGCACGTATCTACACAATGGCTCACCATTCGTAAAAGATTTTATATTTTTATTTGGATATCTTCTACTATTTAGTTTCATTGGAACAACCGCAACAATTCTCATCAATAATGTATATCCTTTCTTTTTTGCAGATTACCCTCTTCCTGCTTTTTTACAACAGATACTTTTTTTCCCGTATATTCTACCCTTCTATCGTTTAATATCCACAATCCGTTCTTTATTTACATTCGAAATTAATTCCTTATAAATCTCATCTCTATTCTGTATAGAGACTCCCATAACAATAACGGCCTCTTTCCATAAATTCAATAAATCATTTTTAGTTATAACTGGTATCCCATATACTTCTGTATCATTATTTTTCAAATTTGTCACAACAAAAGCGTCAACATGAATATTATTTTTTTCTAACCATACAAATACTTCCCTTGCAATTTTACCAGCCCCGTAAATAACCGTCCCATTTCGACTTTCTCGTATAATTGATAATTCCTTATCTGCTATTTCTATATTTTTACTGGTCCTATCAATCAGTCCTGTTTGAACTATATACTTTACCATTGGATTCTTGATTTTGTTTCTGTCCATCTGACTATATAAGTAATGTGCAAATTTACGATAGTTTTCTATATATTCATAAATACTTTGATTAATTTCATCCCCATTATTTCCATGCTCATTCCAAAAAATCAACATTTCAAAATATGCAGACAGCAATCCTTCCAACCTTTGTTCAATATTATCGCTTCTCATTGTTGAACCATTTCTTTCGACATAATAATAATATGTATTATTCAAACACCCTGCTTTTGAACTTAAAATAATTGATTTAAAGACGAATGGTATATCCTCATGCAAAATTCCATTTTTGAACCTTATACAATTTTCATTCAAAACCCTCGTTCTGTAAAGAGCAGCCCAAACACTCCCAAACATATCCCGATGTTGGACCATATGATGAAATAATAACACTCCTGTCGCATCTTCATATATTACTTCGCGGAATCTCCTCAAGGGTGCTGCTTGTATTTCCTCATCTTCTCGAATAGTTTTTGTATCACACAATAGCAAATCCAACTTTCTTTTTGTCGCAGCAGCATACATCTCTTCAATCATTTTATCTTCAATATAATCATCCGCATCAACAAAAAGAATAAATTCTCCCTGTGCATTGTCTAAACCAATATTTCTACTATATGCCTGTCCTTGGTTTATTTCATTTTTAAATATGTGAAGTCTCTTATCTTTTCTTCCAAAACTTTCTAATTTGCTCAATGAATCATCTGTAGAACAGTCATCTATACAAAGGATTTCGATATTTTTTTCTGTTTGCTCCAATACGGACTTAAGACACCTGTCTAAATAATTTCCGACATTGTAAACAGGGATTATAACAGAAACCTTTATCGGTTTATTCTCCATTTTTTTCTTGTATGATGCTTATAGGAACAAAACATCACAACTTCCTTTCATTTTTAATATCTTACTTTCATCTAAAACCACAGCTTTGACAAATCTTTATCCAATAGCTTTTCTAACTCCCTCACGCTGTCATAATAATAGCTTTCCGTTTTTTCTCTCTGCTCAGGCAACATTTTTATATTATATAGTTTCTTTGCAGTACTCTCTTTCATGAACAAACTTACATACGCTTCATACTTCTCATCAAATTGTATGTCTGAACTCCTCATCCCCCTAAGTTCTTGTGCCAAAGCAGTTCTTTGTCTTGTACTTCTATAACCTTCAATATCTGCCATTACAAATTTCCCCTCATTTACATGTGGCAGTTCATCTGCATCGTATTTATTTGCACTCCCAATATGTTTTAAGATATCATTCATTTCCTCCCTTGGATTCCTCAACAATTCTTCCAGGAATACAATCTTTATCTGTTCTCTTGGAAAGTAATCCATAAATTCGCTAACCCAATGTGCATAATTGAAATTATCATATGCTAACGATTTCTGATATTCTATATATTCATCAAACATTTCAACAGAAAATATTCCATTATACTTTTGAAAGGCTTCCTCAACCTCTATACTTCCATCTCTACACATCATCATAAAATCTGAAAATGCACCATTTACGGGATTTCTAAGCAAAAATACCAATTTAATATCTCCCCCAAAGGTATCATATATCCGTTGTGCTTTCTCAGTATAGCTGGCCTCCACGATTCCCACAATCTGTCCTTCTCTTATATCATTAAAATAAACATCTTCTAAAACCTTAAACGGTTCTTCGACCTTATCGCACCATTCAAAATAATGATTTTCCTTTTTACTTGACAAATATATATCACTGAATTTCTTTAATGCATAGTATATGGAAGTCGTACCACATTTTTGAAATCCCGGCACCAGGAAGTCTAATTTACCATTCCATTTCACTCTTCTTCTCTGGTTTTGCATACTATTTATCAAATTACTAGTGATACAAGAATACTGACCTGAACCACAATAGCATTCCACAGTCTTTCTTACATCTTCCAGATAACCGTTAGATACTGCTATTATAATAAAATAGTTTTCCTGTCGGAAAAGTTCGAAAGCATCATAAACTTTAATCCCCCTATATTCTGAAATATTTCCTGTTTTATCAGTAACTGCTATCCCTTTTATTACATCGTGCTTTTTAACAGAAATAATATGATCAATAAGCAGTTTCCCCCATACCCCTGCGCCATAGATAACAATGCTTTTATTTTCGTTTAAAAAGTCTGATAGCTCATTTAACGTAAATATATATTTCTTCATATACAACTCCCCGTTTCTTTACCTGCATTTCCACTGTATACTCACAAGCTGCCTTGAGAACCAGACTCCTGTCATCACATTCCCCTTTTAACGATCTGCTCATATATCTGCTTTCCAGCCGTGGGATATACTTTGTCACCTTTTCTATCACAATTTTTGTTCAACAGGCAATAAACAAATTCCCTTGCTCCACCACGCCCCTCATTCGTCATTGTCTCAAACAGTTCTTCCGCCAGAATATGGATTGCTCTTGGTGTAATATTCCAGCTTTCAGTACAATATTCCAATGTCTCACAATCAATATTGTATAGTTCATGACTGCGTCTTGAAAACACAAAAATATGGTTGTCCAAATCCAACCCTAGCAGGACAAATTCATATGCTTCAAATATAGGATCGTTTACCTCAACCAGCTTTATAGCATCTACACTCATTGTATTTGCATTTACACGTATAATACTGTCCGACCTGCTTGTTATATTCCATATAGTTCCTTTGTTACATACACATTCCCAACAAAAAAATTTGTCATCATCAGAAATAATTTCCTTTTTTTCTGAATAAGAATACCATTCTAATTCTCTTCTGTTTGTGCTCTTTTTTACCTCATACAGTCTAACGTCCTGCGGAAAATCCTTTGCCGATGATACTTTATCTGTATGCATATTCCATCTTACAACCCCATAAGAGAACCCTACCAGCCATAAACAGTCGCCATCACGGCATATCCAGCCTATTCCAGATATATCACCCTCAATATGCTTTTCTTTATATTCCTTACTTCTGATATCAAAGATAATCACTTTATTTTCACTTGCTATTGGGATATAGAGCTTATGATCATATAATTCTGATTTGTGACCAACCACATCTTTTGCACTGCAGCAGGTAATATCAAAGACCATTGATATTTCTTCCTTTTCCAGATCAAGCACTGCAATCCGTCTCAGGTTCATTATAACAAAATACAGTTTTCCTTCCACAACGCCTGCAATCGAGCAATATATCCGTAATGCCTCCTCGCAGTTATTTATTGCAATTCTCTTATATGTACCTGTTTCCAGATCGTAAATGATAATATCTTTCTCTGCACATGGAAGACATATCAGTTTGCTGCCAATTTTTGTCACCTTGCTGTAATTTCTATACTGATTCCCTGGTAGCTTTCCAAGTATATCTATTTCCTTTTTCCTGGTATCTGCACACAATATATAATTATTCCTTTTTCCTGTAAACCATGCCTTCCCCTCCTCATACCATGCATAGTCAATGTCAAAAATCATATCATTGAGCGTTGCAAATGTATTCTTTCTCTCATGTATTGCATAGTCAGGCATTGCCAGAAACCTCCTCAAAAAAATCGATCAATTCCTGTATATGATTATCTATTGCCAAAAGTTTTCTGGCTTTCCATGCATTTTGTTTGTATTCACTCTTTTTTTCTTTTAAAAAGTTGATATCAAAGTCATTTGTCGGCATTTTCACAATTACCCCGTACTGTTCCAAAAAATCCACCTGCTTATGCGGAAATTTAACAATGATCGGAAGCGCGGCATCAATATAATCAATAAGTGCATTGGTGACCGCATTCTCATTATCACTTCCAAAACAAAACATATTGCCATACTTCACTACCTGTTCCATCGGAACAGGATCTCCTTCATTATAAAACCTGCACCCATAATCATATTCTTTTAATCTTTCTACCATTTCCAAATGGTCTACACTCCAGAAAAATTTAATATTACTATATTTTTCTTCCAGTTTTAAGGATTCCTCGTAGCCTTTTTGATCGAATATGCTCATATACATATGCAAACTGCAGTCTTTCCTATTTCCGATCAATTGCAATATCTCTTCCAGTGTTGAGAATCTTTCATATCCCTCAGGCACACCGCCTCTCTCTCCAAAATCTGTGAAAGAGCCTCTCAATGAACACAGCTTTAAAACCTCACTGTCTTCCTTTTTGGATTGTTCTGTCTCATTTATGTAACCTCCACAATAATCCGTAAACTGTACAGACTTTCCCTTATATACAAAGCCTTTCCTTTGTTCTAGGTATTCTTTTGAATACCATCTCCACACAATCCCGTCCGCGTTTTCCAGTGCATACTTCTCACTTTCTAACAACGCTTTCCACAAGCTAAATAGACCGCTTTGAAGAAACGCATAACCATCATTGATCACATCGTATAAGGCTAGTACAATGGGCCGAAAATATGATTTATGCTTCAATAAAATACTTACCCACCGACAATCTGCCCATTTGGGTTCAAAATAGTACAACATTGGACGATACCGCATCATGCAATAGATCATATCCTCTTCATCCTTGCACTTGATAGGATTTATACCATTTCTGACAATTTCTTCTGCAAAAAGCTCCGCCAAACGATACTCACCATATAAAATAACCGTAACCTCAAAGCCTTTTCTTTTTAACGCATTGATGATCTTGGCATCTCGGGGTTTAAAACAGCCTGATATGAAAACAATATGGTTTTCTGTATAACACATGCTTTCTATTGGCAGTTCTTTATCCTCTCCTGTAAAAAATGCATGCTTGCACTCTATCTTTCTGAAAAATTCTGCATAGTCCAGTCTGCTGTATAGTCGAAGAAGATTATTATAATTTTTCACATAATCCGTTAGCAATAAAGTGTGCCTGTACCCCAGTTCCTGCGCTTTATGTAACATTTCCTTCTGCCATTTGCCATCCACGGAAATCAACACAGCTGTTGCATCCTTATCACATTCAATCTTGTCCAGCTGCATGACTGCATGTTTTTCAAATTGTTCATCCTGTTCCAGTTTTGAGACGGCAAACGAAATAATATGTTCTGTCAGCTTTCCATTACACAGAATCGGATATACCTGTCTGGTACAATATCCAACTCCATATATGATAAAACCTTTGTATCTTTGCAGATCATCAAGCAAAAAATAATCATAAAATTCCATATTGCATCCACCTTTTCGTTACAATCCCTTTACCAGATCCCAAACCTGTTCAATACACTGTGCTATCCCTGTATACTGATATGTACCAAGCCTGCCAATCGAAAAAACATTATTGGGAAGCGCCCTTTTGTATAAGTCCGCTTTCTTCCGCTCCTCTGTCATCATCTCGCACGGATAGAGCTTCCCATTCATGGACGGCACTTCCACAACGATCAACGTATCCGGAGCTTCATGCATCGTCAGGTTTTTATATTCCACGATCCTTGTATGCTTTTCGCCATTCGGATAATACAAGAAATGATGGCCGTCTTTAAACAGGTGCTCAATCGGCAGAACGATCGGGTAAAAATCCCGCCCTATGTACCGCAGGGATCCATATGTATTTTCCATCAGCTCTTCCAACGGAAGCGTTGATATCATAATATCCCCTGTTATTTCTTCGTCTCCCAGATATACCTTTTTCTGTTCCAGATCCACATGTTTTACTTCCGTATTCAGGCGGACGTCCGCATCCACCACACAGGCTTCAAAGAAATGGTTAAATCCCTCCTTCTCGAATGGATGCGCGTGTTTATCCGTTCCCAGATCTGTCACATTTCTCTCCCCGTGCTGTATCGTAAACCCTTTTACGGACCATTCGTATCCGTCTAATTCCCGGTTGCTCTTTACCTTCCACATTTTTTCTGTATAGTTCTTAACATATTTTCCGTATAGTGTAGGTCCCACTGCATTGATCCAGCCATCTTCAAAATTATCCGAACGAATATTTTCAGGACGGTTTTCAAGTTCTGATTTTATCTTTGCGAAATCAGGCATAACCTGAATGTCATCCCAATGCATTGGATAAGAATAAAATGCCCGATCCTGTTCTATATAAGTATCCTCATACAACGCAAACCGCCGTAGCGGGACGATCTCGTCTATATAATCGAATATTTTTTCATCTGTGACAGTCAAAAATCTCGGTCCCTCTGTATAGGGATGGCCTCCCATAAAAAATGTATGACATCCGCCTCCTAAATAGGAGTTTTTTTCGATAAGAGTCACCTGATACCCTTTTTTTCCGAGTTCCCTTGCCGATACACAGCCTGTCACACCGCCGCCTAATATGATTGCTTTCTTCATTTTTCCTTATCTCCTCTTACCATTTTCTCTATAAATAACCAACCGCATACTTCCACTTTACACAGTATAGGCAAACATTTTGTTATACGCATATTCAAATATATAACTTGAATCCATACCTCTTATCAGTTCCTCCAACTTCCTTTTAAAGGCATCTGTATTATCCGGATGAAATGGAAAAATTGCGATTTTAGGTCGGTACGCTTTTATTGTTTCCTGCGCCCCAGCAATCATTCTCCCGTCCAGGTCATCAGTACAGAACTTCAAGTATCCTATGTCCTGCAGCCCCATCTTTTTACACAGGGCATCGATCGTTGTAACTTCTATCTCCAGTTCTTCTCTCAATGTGTTCTGGACATGGTATATGGAATTGTCATTGCACGAATCAGGATTAATGTGTATCGTTGCGGAACCTTCGTAATTACTTAGTGCTACCTGGCAGATTTCCATTCTGTCTCCAAATAATTCCTTGCAATTGGTAAGCGAGCTGTTCATAACCGGCTCTATCGCGTATACCTTTTTACACTTTCTCGCCACCGCATTTGCCGTACTAATACCAATATTGGCTCCACAGTCAATAACAATATCACCCTCCGAAACTTTTACGTGTTCCGTTTCATACGGTCCATCATCACAAAATTCATAATCCTCCATCCAAAGAGGTATAACTAAATCCCTCACATCTGTCAGAAAGGCATGCAGGACAGTTTTTGGCACATCCTGCAGAAACGGATTGGGAAAAACAAATTCATTGATACACAATTCTTTTTGAGTGGTCTCTATTCCATTTTTTTGAAAATAATCCAACCAGTATCGTGCTGCAGTTTCCATGATCATATTTATGTCATTACATCCGACTACATCGTTTATTCCATAATCAGATAAATGCTTTTTATAAGTCTCGCTTTCGATTGATGTCACCGTATTTAGAAAAACGAACTCATCTAATTTTTCATTCCCCACAAATTCTGACAGCTCACGGATACGCATTCCCCGATAACTATCCTTTTTCCGATACCCATCATCCACCAGTAGGCATCCTTCCGCTGTAAATTTCTGTACTTCACCTGATATCAAAAAATCTGCTATGATCTTCCCTATTTTTCCTTCCCCGATAATAACGACTTTTTTGTTTGTCGGCAAATGATTCAACATTTCTTTTTCCTCCTCTGTACCACATACCTATACCAATTCACATTGCAACACATTTCTATTTGCAGCAATACGACTACTTTCCATGAATTTCATATTCCAAAACGTTTTATAAATTCATCTAATACAATATCTGCTATGATCTCATTACCTGCATTTGAATAATGGCACTCATCTATATACATTCCTTCTTTATCTTCAAACAAGGAAATCAAATTTACATACTCTTTATTTGTTTGATCCGCCCTTTCTTTAAAAAGCCTTGCATTTTCAGAGCATCTTAAAGTTTCAAAAAAACTTCTTTCAAATACATTTTTATCTCTTTTTGGTATATTCATAGGCTGTAGAAAAGCCAGATATTTTGCTCCCATAGATTCTGAAACCAGTTTCTCCAGTCTGATGATCCTATTCCAAAAATCATAGGCATCCTCTGATGTTTCGACGCCGTTTTGCATATTTTTATTGCCCCGGCTTTGCTTCGGGTATAATAGAAACCTGTTTGACGGCAAATCCCCATATAAATTATTCACTCCACTAAATGCGATTACGTAATCCGGTTTCAAATGACAGGCATCCCTGATCAGACGCAATAACTCATCCGCTACATTATATCCAGCCGATGCCGCGTTATACACTGTGAGCGGATACCCCATGTTTTTTATTTTTTTATATAGATATTCCACCCATGTCATCTGCTTGTACAATCCCACTGTGGATGTCGAACCACCGACAACAAATAGTTTTATATCATCAGCGTGATCATCACCTAGGACAACAATCCCCGGATATTTTCCCTTATGATGTGCACATTGGCTAAAAAGGCAGTCCTGCTCATAATAGCTTCTGGGATATGCAAATACATACGGCGAAGTATGTGGTATATCAATTGATGCATATGACAAACTCCCCATTGTAAACCCTATGCTTTCCAGAATATCACCAGCCTGACTCACCTCATCCCCTGAATCCGAAGCGATGGCAACCATGATGTCATCCAATTTTTCATAAATCAGATCATATACACTTTTTATGCCTGATACTGGATCTTCTTCCTTATATACGACTCCTTCAACTTTAACGTCGTATCTTCCAAAAATAGTCAGAACCAGATCCGTCCAGTCATTTTTATTCCCATACACATATATTTTTTTATGGTCTCTCACAGCCTTTGCGGCACATTGAAAAAAAGTACTGTTACATACATAATTCTGGGATATGATATCGGGCAGATATAATTCTGCCTGATATCCCTCAACCTTTTCAAGCATCTGACGCCGAAAATCCTCCCGCTCTGTTGCCAGTATAATGGCACAATCCTCTCCCTGTTCGATCTCTTCCAAGTCCACAATTGTCCTGCCATTCCACTGCTCATATCCGCCCCGGTCAGTGATGCACACGCCCTTTATTTTTGTATTTTCTTTATCTAGTTTTCTGCATACTTCTTTGCCGACTTTTCCCAGACCATATACATATATATTTTTTTCACCTATATGAGGATTCACTTCAAGGATTTCTCGCCAGTAAAATTTTTCTTTACACGTCTTCACGCTGTCCCTGGTCACAAATTCCGGTAAAACAAGAATAGCCGTTTCTGTATCCTCAAATTCTTTTTCTGAAATGATATGTCTGTTCATGAAGCGATCGCCTGTCACGCTTCCACTATCATCTACAAAGCCTGCCACTTCTCCATCATGCAGAGTTATATTCGCAAAAACATCAACGGAATCCCGACTCACTCCATACACATAAATATCTTTATTTTGATATGCTTCTGACACAACGTATAGATTTTTTTTCATTCCAAATTCTCCTTCATATTCGTAATGACCGTGTTAAACACAATATCAGCAAGCATATCATTCGCTTTTTCTGAATAATGGCAGTAATCTATATACATTTCTGTTTCCTGATCGAACAAATCGATAAGATTTCGATAGGCTGGAGCCGATTCTTTTCCGGCGCGTTCTCTGAAAACCCAAAAATCTTTATTGTCCTCCCCTGTTGTAAGAATATCAAAAAGACTGGGATTTTCTTTTGCGACATTCATAGGCTGCAGAAAACAAAAAAACTTTGCCCCATAAGATTCCACAACTGCTTTCATCACCTTAAGATTCCTATGCCAAAACTCATAGGTGCACTCATCGCCTTTCACTCCGCTTATATATCGTTCCTTCGGTGCCATAGCGGTTATCCATTGCATGATTTCCTTTACACAGAATTGGTTGTCCGTATCCTTTTTGACGTTTACATTATTTAGTCCGCCCATGCTGATCACAATATCAGGCCTTATATATGCGATATCTCTGATAAGTTTTAATAATTCCTGCACAACATCGTGTCCCATCATTGCCCCGTTATATACAGTTATATCCCTCTGCGCCTGGAATTTTTTCCAAAAGAAATACGGCCATCCAATACTGTGGTAGAATCCATCTGTTGAAGTCGAACCGCCCAGAACCATAATTTTCAAGTCATCTTTTTTTGCATCTCCATACACGACATACCCCGGAAATCTTTCGTCCGCATATGGGCTGTACCCTAACAGACAATCCGTCCTAACCTGGAATCCCTTTTTATATCTGAGGGCTTTGGGATATATAGATGTATAATTGTGTTTTTGTATACAAAATCCAATTTCACTTAATTGATCGCAGACAGCTTTCGATCTTTCCCTGTCCCACTCAGCCACAATAACAGCAATATTATCCAGCTCTTTATAAATCAGTTCATAAATACTTTCAATTCCTTTATTCGGATCCGCATTCTCATGTATCCTGCCATTGATTTTGACACCATACTGGTTCAGTATTTTTTCTATAAACTTAAAAAGTTCATCATCACTTCCGTATAAATAGAGATTCTTCCCCTCACAAGATGCCTTATGGACAATCTGATACATGTCGCCCGAAACCATATCATTATATGTCAGAAAAAGATCGATATATTTTTCCACATCACGATCTTCCAGTTTCCCAAGCATTTCATACCTATATTTAGGAATCTTCGTTGCTAAAACAAAAGCCATTTCCGGATCAGTTGCTAACTCGTCAATACTGTACACTGGCAGTCCTTTCCAGACATCCTGCTTTTTTTCCGAAACGCATGCTGCTACCGGATTGATTCCATTGGATTTCAATATGTCATATAATTCGTCCCCTCTTTTGCCAGTCCCATATAGGATCACTTTTTTATTCCTAAGCTTGTGATCTGGTGCAAGCAATTCATCTATTTCCAGGACACATATCTCATAAAGCGCTTTTTGTATTGCGGTCTTTGATAGTTCCCTCGGGACAACTACGATATCATCGCTTGAATCTAATTCCTTTTTTTTCACAATTTTCCTGTTCATGACATATTTACCTGCATGCTGCTCATATGCCTTATTTGTATTTACAAAACCAGCTATATCAATACCGCAATATGATAATTCTGTAAACGCGCTCATTGCATGAAATCCTATCCCATATATGAAAATTTTTTTACCTTCATACTTCTCCGCCAGTGCGTATAATATCTTCAACATTATGCATTTCTCCCCGATCCGGCTACTTCCCTCGCAATATCAGTATCCATCATCCTATCGTGGCATTTCCATATCATTCAGAAATTGTAAATGAACTCCGGCATGTACCCTGCTGCCTCCCTTTCTGTACTCTCCCTCACTTCCTGTTTCGGTTTGTTCTTGATCGTCGCAGCAAGCACCGTCTTCTCAATATCCTGCATATATGGTTCCTTTTCCCACAATCTGTCCAGTATCTCCTTTAGCTGCGGTAAAGTTTCAAAACGGTATTCCATCAGATATTCATGCTTTTTTTGCTGCACGAAATAACTGTCTTTCTTCTTATGCGTAAAATCAAACGATTTTTCCAATCCATCTGGAATATCCAATTCCAGATGATAAAGCGTTTCCCGCTCTCGTGAGCACAAATCATCAATTACGTGTTCAATCATTCTATCTTCCTCCCATTCTGGAGCGTATTAGAAAAAACTGTTTTCAGTCCAGCTCATACAAGTTTTTCCAGGCGTCCCCTTCTGTCCATTCAGGCTGATCTTCTTTGTATAAAACACAGTTTTCCAGCACAAGGATGTCCATATCTGTGCGCATAAAGCATTTGTATGCATCCTCCGGCGTGCATACGACAGGCTCTCCACGGACATTAAAAGACGTATTCACCAATAACCCACAACCCGTGATTTTCTTATATTCCTTTATGATATGGTAAAAGTAATCATTTCCTTCCTCTGTCACTGTCTGAATTCTTGCGCTGTAATCCACATGCGTCACTGCTGGGATATCGGAACGTTTCTGCTTCACGATCTCCAACATGTCTCCATTATACCGCTTTAAATCCTCCTGTAACTGCGATCTGTTCCTCCTGTTTTCCTTCACGTCTGCGCACAGGAGCATGTATGGGCTGTCGCCTTCAAACTCAAAATATTCCTGTACGTCCTCCCTTAAGACAGCAGGTGCAAACGGCCGGAAGGATTCTCGGAATTTAATCTTCTGATTTAACTTCACCTGCATATTTTCTGAGCGCGCATCCGCTATGATGCTTCTGTTCCCAAGCGCCCTCGGCCCAAATTCCATCCTTCCGTGGAACAGCCCGATGACCCTGCCCTCTGCAAGCTTTGATGCAATCGTCTGATACAAGTGCTCCTTATCTAGTTTATGGTAAACATAATGATTGCTTTTCAAATACCTTTCCGTTTCATTTTCCGGATATTCTGGTCCAAGATAACTGCCCTTCTGGGAATCTGGTGTATTTACTGTTCTTTTTGCCCCGCACAAATTGTACGCAGCATAAAGCGCGGCACCAAGGCTTCCGCCAGCATCTCCTGCCGCCGGCTGAAGCCAGATGTTCTTAAAGATTCCGCTTTTTGCCAGCTTTCCATTTACTACACAGTTTAAGGCAACCCCGCCGGCCATGACCAGATTATCTGTATCCTTTCCATATGTCTTTTTCGCATGCGATGCCATTTTCAGGATAATCTCTTCTGTCACTCTCTGCGCAGAGGCAGCTATATCCATCTCTCTCCTGGTGATCCTGCCCTCCGGCATTCTCCTTGGCCCCCCGAACAGTTCTGCAAATTTCTCATTTGTCATCGCCCTGCCATGTTGGTAGTCAAAGTACGTCATGTCCATTTTAAACGATCCGTCTTCCCTGATATCTAAAAGCTTTTCTTTTATGATGTCTTCATACACGGGTACTCCATACGGGGCAAGACCCATAAATTTATAATCCCCCGAATTTACCTTGAAGCCGCAGAAATATGTAAATGCACTATATAGCATCCCCAGAGAATGGGGGTAACGCATCTCCTCTTTTATTTCTATATTCCCGCCATCGCCTATGCCTATCGTTGCCGTCGCCCACTCACCCACGCCGTCAATGGTAAGTATGACTGCCTTTTCATACGGTGACGGATAGAACGCCGATGATGCGTGCGATATATGGTGTTCACATACATAAAATTTCCTTAACGCGTTTTCCCCCAGCATTTGATCAACAAGCTTATGTACCCACAGCCTTTTTGCAAACATTGGCTCAAAGCTCCTGTCAACAAGCTGCATTGCATCACCACTTACAACAGCCGTGTTTTTCAGGAATCTGTCAAGTGTATACAGCGGATTATCATAAAACACCACTATGTCAATCTCATTTTTGTTGATCTTCCCTTCCTTTAAACAGTATTCTGCTGCATTTACCGGCATGCTCAAATCATGTTTTATCCTTGTGAAACGTTCTTCCTGTGCAGCGGCAATGATCTCTCCATCTCTCACAAGGCACGCCGCCGCATCATGATACAAAGCAGATATCCCTAATATATTCATTTCTTATTCCCCAATCTGTAGTAATCCCCTATACCCAATCTGGCATAAAACTCCTGTATGGCATCGCCATCATCCAACGCCGGTGCCCATGAAGGAAAAGTACTATCATTGACTCCCGTATAAGGTCCCGTGATCGATTCATAAAAAACAACATCGGTCAGCGGAATATTTGTGTGGATGACCATCTTGTCAATGCGAAATAGGAAATTATCATTCGTGCCAGACGATAAGATGATACGGTCTGTTATTTCGCCTTTATCATCAAACAGAACCGCCAGCATTTTTCCTTCCAGCATAATCTTCGTTTCTGTCTTATCTGCATGACAGTGCGGACGCACATATTCCCCTTTTTGATACAAGTTGATCATTTCATGATGCTTTTCCCTCGTATCATTATGAAGACATAATGTGCACTTTTTTTCCGGATTTCCCTCCTGCCGTTCCTTAAGCCCAGCTAAATATTTTGCGTTGACCACAAGCTTGCTGTCATCATTTACACATAAATAGCTCTTCCCTCCTGGCCTGTACTTTTTATCAACCATAATGCTATAACTCCTTAAGTTCATATATGATATTCTTTATCTTTTTGGAACGATAACCATAGCTTACCGCTTTCTCGACATTCAGCGTAAAATACCTTCCTGAAGACTCCTCCTCATGAACTTCAGATGATGAGTTATACAGCTCCTTCATAAACTCCACAAGTTCCAACAACCTTATCTTTTCGCAATTTCCAACAACAAATGTTTCAGATACCGGGCAATCTGATTTATTGCAGAGCACCAGAATGAATTGTGCCAGATCGTCTATATCAACCAGATTGTTGAACTCCTTTTGTCCGTTATAAATATATATCTCTTCCTGCTTCCGAATTTTTTGCATTGTCCTGTATATGAAATTGTCTCCCCAATCCCGACCTACGATCCCAGGCAGACGCAATATATAATACGGTATCCCGCTTTCTCTGATTACCTGTTCTGCCAGATACTTGGTTGCAGCATAAATATTGGGGGACACCATTGCCGAATGCTCTGTCACCTCACAAGCCCGCAGCAGTCCATATATCTCATCCGTTGATAGGTAAATGATGCGTCTTATTAGGTGTTTTTTGCAAAATGCCATTATTTCAGCCGCACACAGCGCATTATCCCTGATATATTGTTCTGCTGCAGCCTTTCTGGCAGATGTGACAGAAGCCGTATATATGAGAATATCATATTCTCCCTCAAATGCATCCAGATCACTTTCCCTTGTGATCCCAGACAGTGAAATCCCCGCGCATTCGGTCAATTTGGTTTTTAAAAAACCGCCTACATACCCGCTCGGGCTAAATAAGATCACCTTTAACATCCGTTCCCCTTTATGAGTTCCCGCAGCGTTTCAACTACATAATCCTGCTGTCCCTCCGTCAATCCATAATAAATCGGTATGCTCAACACATTATCGTACAGCGCCTCTGCCACTGGGCAGCAAATATCCCGATAGCCATTTTCCTGAAAATAAGGATGCTTATATACCGGCAGATAATGAACATCAACCCCTATGTTTTTCTCCCGCATCTTCGTGTATATTTCCCGGCGCTGCCCGTGTCCCACCTGGATCACGTATAAATGCCAGCTGCTGCTACATCCCGCAGCCTGATATGGCAGGATAATGTTATTTAGGCCCTGCAGCTGCTGATCATACCGCTGCGCAATTTTTCTCCTGTACGCCACGAAGCTGTCTAGTTTCTTCAACTGGCTTTTCCCAAGCGCGCACATGACATCTGACAACCGATAATTGTATCCAAGCCCCTGTACTTCATAATACCACTGTCCCTCCTCCTTGTTGGTCAACAATTTCGGATCCTTGGTAGAACAGTATGCGCGGAACATTTTTATCCTCTGATATAATTCCTCACTGTTGGTAGTGACCATCCCGCCCTCGCAAGTAGTCATTATTTTTGAAGGGTGAAAGCTGAATGCCGTCAGATCAGAATACCTGCATGAGCCAATACGGCTTCCATTATATTCTGCTCCGTGCGCATGCGCCGCATCTTCTATGACATACAAACCATACCTTTTTGCAATCTCGAATATCCTTTCCATCGCGCAAGGCTGACCCGTGTAATGCACAGGGATAATTGCTTTCGTATTTGACGATATCTTGCGCTCTATGTCATCTGGATCAATGTTATAAGTCTTCCCGTCAATATCCGCAAATACTGCCGTTCCCCCACAAAATAATATACTGCTCGCCGATGACACAAACGTCATCGGGGTAGTGATGGCTTCATCACCGTCCTTTATCTGCACTGCATAACAACAGGCATGTAGTGCAGCCGTTCCACTGGATAATGCAACGGCATATTTTGCGCCCACATACCCGGCAAAATCTTTTTCAAACGCCTCCATGCCAGGACCAGCCGATATATGGTCTGCCTGTAAGGCCTCTGCGACCGCATCAATATCATCCTGGTCAATATGATGCTTTGCATATGGTATAAACATAAAATCCCCCCTGTCTCAGCTTTTGTCTTCCAGTCTTAGAACACTTCAGATAGCTGTCCTTATTCAAAGAAAATAAAGCTGTAATCCCCCGCATAACCCCACTCCTGATACAGCCATTCCCATTCTTCCACGGAATAGTAACTTGCGCAGGTAAGCTGCCAATACAGCATATTGACTTCTTCTCTGTCATTGCGAAAGGATTCCACCATGATATAACTGTTTTTTTTGCTGACACGCCCTATTTCCTGAATCGCTTTTTTTAGTTCAAATATTTTGAGGTTATGCAGCGTCGCCAGGGAAACCACTAAGTCAAACTCATTGTCCTCAAATGGAAGAGCCTGCGCCTGTCCATACTGAAGTGTGCTGCGGACCTCAGGCTTGGCATGTTCCAATGCATAACGCGATATGTCAACGCCAGCCACTTTGATCCCCGGAACTACCTGCGTAATCTCATACAACAGATGCGCCATACCGCATCCAACATCCAACACTTTCTGTTCTGGCTGCAGCTGATAATAGTCTGCCAGTTTCTCCGCCACACTTTTCCACCTGCCATCGTAACGGTAGCCGCCATAGCCATACTTCCTGTCACCGTCCCAATAGTCATATCCATATTGCTTGGCAATTATGGCACAGTCAGCTTTATCGTCACTTACCACGCGTCCAATATAATCCCGTTTTGTTGATTTATGTACTGCCGAAACAAAATCTATATATGCCATCACTTACTCTCCTAGTTGATATCTTTTTCTGTGTTCATACAGCACACACTTTGCTTATCAACAACGTTTTTTCACAAAGCTTATATACTGCTGCGAACGTCCAAAACATTTGCAGAAATTCGGATAGTCAGTTAATTCCGAGATGTTTGCCGCTACACATAACTAAAATTTTCTCTTATACATTTACAGATATCAGCAACTGCTATTCCATTATCTTTCTTTACTTCATCATAATTTCCATAACTTTTAGAGAAATCCCGCAATCCCACTCTTTTAAATTTAATTGCCTGACCATATTCTGCAATAACCTCTGCCACAGCACTTCCCAATCCGCCGGTTATGTTATGATCTTCAACCGTTACTATATTTCCAATTTCATCAATTGCTTTTATTACTGCTTCTTTATCTATTGGCTTTATCGTATGCATATTAATTACCCTTGCGCTGATTCCCTCTGCCTTCAGTTTCCCTGCAGCATCCAGAACATCCTTCAAAATACTGCCTGTCCCAATCAATGCAACATCTTCACCCTCTTTTAAGGTTACTGATTTTCCAATCTGAAACGCATAATCACCCTCATAGATCTCCGATTCCCTGTTCGTCCCAAGTCTCAGATAGACAGGCCCTTCCTGTTCATATGCTGCTGCCGTTGCCTTTCTTACCTCAAGAGGGCTTGCTGGACACAAGATTGTCAGATTCGGCAGCGCACGCAATCCGCCCAGATCCTCAGTGGAATGATGCGTTGGGCCTAGCGCGCTGTACACCTGTCCTGCGCCGGTTCCAACGATCTTCACATTCTGATTTTGCAGGCACACGTCATTTCGTATGAACTCATATGCGCGATAAGCCAGAAACGCCCCTATCGTATAGGCAAACGGAATCTTTCCACAGCTTGCCATTCCCGCTGCCATGCCGATCATATTTGCCTCGGATATCCCCAGATTTAAATATTGGCCAGGCAAGTCCCTGCGGTATCTGTCGTATACGATTGCTCCGTTATCTGAAATCAAGGCATGCACCCTCTTATCCTTTTGTGCCAGCCCGTACAATGTGTCCAGATATGCTGTCCTCATCTTCGCTGCCTACCTTCCTTAAAACCATTCTGATATAATTTAATCCACAAAAAAGACGGGAAATTTATTTTAACAGTTCCCTTTGCTCTGCCTGCGTAAATCCTAAATCACGAAAGAGAATCTGAAGTTCGTCGTCATTTGGCATCCTGTAATGCCATATTGGGACATTCTCCATAAATGAAACACCCTTTCCTTTGACTGTATCTGCGACCACCAGAGTCGGTATCTTGGGTTGTCTTGTCAAAAGCGCTTTCTTAATCTGTGCATAGTCATGTCCATCTATCTCCACCACATTCCACCCGAAGGCTCTCCACTTGTCTGCAAACGGCTTCATATGTACGATCTTTTCCAACGCATCCATCGCCTGCAGCTTATTGTGATCCACAATGACTGTCATGTTGTCCAGCTCCAACGTAGGTGCTGACAGCGCCCCCTCCCATATCGAGCCTTCCTGGCATTCGCCGTCGCCAAGCACCACATATATATGACTGTCCTTACGATCCAGCTTGCTGGCATAGGCTGCGCCAATTGCAAACGATAATCCATGTCCCAATGCTCCGGTTGACGCCTCCACTCCTGGAATCTCATGCATCTTTGGATGTCCTCCAAACCTTGATTCCGGTTTTCCCACATGCCAAAGCTCGTCCTCCGGAAAATATCCCGCTTTTGCCAGCGCCGCATAGAGTGCATAGCAGGCGTGTCCCTTACTTAAGATAAATTTGTCCCTCTCTCCCCAATCCGGATTGTCCGCACTATATCTGAGTACATGGTCAAAATAGAGCACGCTGATGATATCTGTCATGGAAAATGCTGCTCCCATGTGGCCGCCGCCTGCATGATGTGCTATCTTATATATAGTTTTTCTGATATCCCTGGCAATCTCTTCAATTGTTTCCATATTCAGCCTCCATGCAGATATTCCTGTGATTCTGTATCTACACCAGAATCTCTGGTTTTTCTTAGTTATATAAAGTTGATATGCTGTCGGTCCAGACTGTAAAACCTGTTCAAAAGCTCATTTCTGTCATCATATACACAGTGATGTTTACATATTTCTTTGGGATCAAACATTTCAAATTTCCTTGTTGTCTCTTCCGAAAACCATACATCCTTAAATGACTTCCGGGAAATATCCCCGACTTCGCCCTCGCTCAAATATGCCTTGTCGTGGCAATAGTAGATCCTGGAATTTGCGGCAATTACTGTCACAAAATCCTTAACCGAGCAATGGTCATAATTCCTGCCAAACACAGCGCTGCTGTCAAAATCATTTTCATACAGGTTTATCACTTTAAAACCGCCTGTATTATCCTCCTGCAGTTTATGAATCTGCTCGATGACCTCTTTTTTGAATGGTGCATGTATCTTTTCGGCATCGTTACTCATCAGTGCTGTATATTTTATGTGATTACACCCCAACTCCTGCATCAGCTTTCCTGCCTGGTAAACCTCCTGATGATTGTCAGGTCCGATCACAAAATTGACACCCAGTTCACAATCCGAATGTTTTATCTTTGCAAACTTTTTTATATTTTCACAAAGCTTATGAAAAGACTCTTCCTTTACGCCTCTGATTTTTGAATAAGTTTTAGGACAGCCTGACTCCTGGGAGATCCGTACCCACTTTGCCCCAGAAAGCAATTCCGCCTTTTTTCCTTCCAGAAGACTTCCGTTTGTTATGATGGACAAATCTATTCCCGCATTCAGCACTGCCTCCATTGATTGCTCAATATAAGGATACAAAAGAGGCTCACCGCCGCCGCTGAAAGTTACTGCCTTTACTCCGATGTCTTTAAAATCCTGTATAATTTCCAGCATCTTTTCCTGTTTTATCTCATCTGTGGGATAATACTGGTCTAATTCCAGATATGGATACTTGTAATGACAATAATAGCAATTCTGGTTACATCGGTTAGTTGGTTTTATCCTTACATAAATCGGGGCAATTCTCTCACCACACTTTACTTTGTTTAATTCTTCTAAATGCCCAAATATTTTCAGGCTGCTGTATGGCGATGTCTTTTCCATTTGCCTTCCCCTTTTCATTTACTGATTTTATATAAAATTCACATGCCGCCCCGGATGCTTCAGCTCATCCAGATACCTGTTGATCTCATCGAGCCTGCAGGCTTCCCTGCACACTTTGTTGATGTCCATCTGATTCAGGTGTGCAGTGATTTCCTGTCTCTTTGTTCCTTCCCATATCTCCTCAAAAGTCTGCTCATAAATGTTTCCATAGCATAATTCTTCTGTCCCGATATGTGCCACACAGGGCCATACATTTCCCTTTGCATCGATGTGTGTCATAAACGGCAGTCCGTAACACTGTCTATAGCATTTCTCATGATGCACTTTCTTCATTGCAGATGCCCTGAAATATACAGAAAAATCTTCTGTAACATATTCCTTCAGCTGATTTTCCAAATCAGACATTTCTTCATAATCGATCTCGAACTGATTTTTGCTGTGCAGATGCTGTGAGTATGGTTTTACGGTCAGATAATCCACGCCAATCTCCCTCAATGTTTTTGCCATATCAGGAAGCTGTGCCATATTGCCTGGCAGCAGAAGGCACTGCACTCCCAAAGTTGTCGTCAGCTTTTTATCCTTTTTGAAACGCACTGCCTCACTTAGATTTTCTTTTACCCTGCCCAGATCATCTGGTCCGCCCCGCTGTATTTCATGATAGGAATCCTGTTCCATACTGGCGATACTGTACCGCACCCAGCTGAACGCACCGAGACAGCCCGCTATCTTTTCTTTCGTAAACAGCACCCCGTTTGTGCTCATCGCCACATCGACACCACAGGACTTTATGGAATTTGCCATATCCGGCATATCCTTATTCAGCAGCGGTTCCCCTTCTCCGGAACAGATAACACTCTTTAGTCCGTTTCTGCTCATATGGCGGATATCCCGGAGTATCACTTCCTTATCAAGAAATACCGGCTGATACCCGATGTAATCCACTGCGCAGAACACACACCTGTGGTTGCATGTGCCGCTCGGCGATATTTCGATCTCAATCGGATAAATTTGCTCACCGCTCAGCCACCGCGCCACAGTTTCTGGATGGTATATTAACTTGTGTGAGTCCATTCTGATGTCTTCTGCCATCTGCATCTGTTCCTTTCCCTGACAACTGTATGCACCTGGCATAACCTTCCCGTCCGCTTATCCCATCCGCATACAGTTTTGTACTTTTTTCACGCATCCCATTTCAGTTCAGGAAGCTGTGTCTCAAATCTATCTATCCGAATCTATATATTCAGCAGCGTCCCCGCATATTTCAGCACGTTGACTTTCTCCACTGCTTCTTTATTGCCCACAATATTCGCCCCGAGCGCGCCCGCGATATTTCCCATGAAAGTACCGAGTTCTATCGGAGCCCCCGCTGCCGCGTACAGTCCGGCTACGGAGTAAAATGCATCTCCCGCACCCACGGTATCCTTTACAGTCAGTGTGAATGCAGGACATGTATACATGTCCTTATCCTGACCTTTATCGGGTTCCTTGGATACGCTGCACGCATGGCTGCCCGGTCCTTCTATGCCGTAAGCGCCCTCCGCACCTCTTGTCAGCCAGCCGCCGCACCCGAGGTGTGCGCTGAGCTTTGCCAGCACGGTGCGCTCTTCCGCCATATTCATCGGATAGGCAAGCTTCAGTTCCTTCTGGTCCAGCGTAAACGCATCGGCCCTGTTGTACTTCGTGATGATGTTCATCCCATAGTTTGTCGAGTTCGTCTGGCAGTTTAAGACCAGGTACTTTGCCTTCTCCTGGATCAGCCGTCTTACTTCCTCATCGATCAGCCCATGTCCAAAATCACAGAGAAACACCACGTCCGACTCTTCGAGTTTTTCTGCCAGCCCCCTGTAGAACGCTTCCCTTGCCTCCTTTTCATAGGACATGGCCCCGGGAATGTTATTGATGGAAAAAATCTTTCTGTATTCTTCCCGCTTTGCATTCCTTGTGAGGTAGCGGTGTTTGACGATCGTCGGAAAACTGCTGCTGTAGGTAAATTTCAGACGCATCTTGTCCGCAAGCCCGTCAAAAAGTTTCAGGCGCATCTCCTCCTCATCCCCCACAATTGACATGAGTGTCACATTTTCAGTAAAACTGCCCAGATGCCTTGCGACAGCTGCCGCCCCGCCGAGATACTCCTCCGAGTATTCAAGCCCCGAAGAATATCCGGTATCCTTGCTCATCAGCCCATGCACGATGCAGTATGTATATTTGTCAATGATCACATCCCCCACGACGAGCACTTTCAGCTTCTCAGCTTTCTCTGCGTACTTTTTGATATCTTCCATGGAATACTTTGTAATAAATCCCTCCATGTATCGGATCACGTCTTCCGGAAGTCCCGATAACGCTGTGTTGATCAGCTTTGTGGAACTGAACACCTCGCCAGTGGTATACGCCACCTTCCCGCCGTGCTGTTCTACGAGTTCCCGCTCGGCAGTTATCTTACCGGTGATGTCTTCGCTCTCTTTGGCGTACTCCTCGCCTTTGACATACAGATCAGGTTCCACGCTCTCCACAATGTCATCGACTGTATAGCCCTCCGAGAGCATCACATAGTCCACAAATTCCAGCGCTTCGAGCACCTTCAGGCGCATCTCGTCATTGAAATACGGTCTCCCGGGGCCTTTGCGCACATATGCTGCCGCCGTGATGGACACCACAAGGATGTCTGCCATCTGTTTTGCCTGCTGCAGGTGTATGATGTGTCCCGGATGAACCAGGTCGAACACGCCATGGCAGAGCGCTATGGTCTTTCCTTCTCTTTTCAGTCTCGGTCTTATTTCTTCCCTGAATGTAATCTTGTCCGCGATCTTTTCCATGATTCAAGCCAGTTCCTTTATCTGTTTTATTTCATTCTTGTTCTGTTTTCCAACAATCTTATAACGCTCATCTATCTGCCAGGACCTGTTTCAGGCACACCATCATACGACACCTGAAACGAAAACTGCCATTATCAGATGCCTGTCCTGCAAACAGCCGGATTTAATTACCCAGATATTTAAACCAGTCCTGCGTCGCCTCACCGATACTGTCAGGCGTCCACACGGGTGCCTCGCGCCAGTAATCGATGTTGTCGAGCACCTTCTGCACGCCTTCCTCAAATGTCACTTTTGCTTTCCAGCCCAGCGCCGCCCCGATCTTTGCGGTGTCTGCAAACGTGCAGTCCGGCTCCCCCGGTCTCTTTGGTATGTGCGTGATCGCGCCGCCGAGCAGCTCACACAGCCTGTTCACCGAATAGGTTCCGCCGCTCCCTACATTAAAAGTGTCCTGCACCACATCGGACACCGCCGCCGTGTAGAACGCATCCGCGATATCCGTCACATAGGTAAAATCCCTCGTCTGGTTTCCGTCGCCCACAACCGTAAAGGGCTTCCCCGCAAGCTTCTGTGCCAGGAATACCCCGAACACTGCCCCGTAAGTCCCGGAAGTCCTCGACCTCGTTCCATAGACGTTAAAAAGCCGGAGTGTCACCACCGGAAGCCCATAGACCTGCCCCCAGTGGAGCACGGTCTCCTCGCCAAGCCGTTTTGTCAGCGCATATGGATACTGCGGCCTGATCTGTGCCGTCTCCTTTGTCGGAAACTCATCCGGTATGCCGTAGCAGGACGACGATGCCGCGTACACAAGCTTTTTGATCCCGGCATTTTTTGCACACTCGACTACATTGAACGTGCCCAGTACATTTGACGAGTAATAGTCGTACGGCCGCTGGATCGACGGCACGATATCCGCCAGCGCCGCAAAATGGAAGATATAGTCCACCCCTTCGAAGACGGGCGCTATCTCTTCCCTGTTCCTGATATCCATGTGATATATTTTCAGATTTTTGTTCTCTTTTTGATGGTCAAGGTTTTCGGGTCTCCCTGTCGTCCAGTTGTCGACCACCCTCACCTCATGCCCTTCCGCCAGCAGCCTGTCCACCATGTGCGATCCGATAAAACCGCAGCCGCCTGTCACCAGTGAAATCATGTTCATCCTCCATCCGCTTACCGGAAATAAAGAAATTTCCAGTAAGCATTATCGAACTATCTTCTATCGTTTTCATATACCGTCTGTCCCAGGACTCTCTCAGACCCGAAACGAGTCACAACCGCACGCCATCCCGTTCCATGATCATGTCAACCACCTGCTGCAGCATCAGATTATGTATGGACTCCACGATCCCGTACTTCTCTGACGGCACATACACATTGATTGTCCCCAGCTGTCTTGATTTGTTATCTTCTTTAAAACCTGTAAAGGTAACTGTCTCCATATCTTTCACATTTGCCATACTGATGGCGTTGACGATATTCTGCGAGTTGCCGGAACTGCTGACCGCCACCAGGAGATCCCTTTCCTGTCCGAGAAATTCGAGCGGTCTTGAGAACACATACTCGTATCCGTAATCATTCCCCATGCAGGTTGTCACGGCATTGTCGTACAGGCTATAAGTTTTCATGCCGCCGTTTTTCATGAAATCTGCCGTCATGTGGCTTGCGATCGCTGAGCTCCCGCCATTTCCTATGAAAAAGATCTGTGTCCCCTCTTTTTTGTGCCTGGTAAAGCATTCGATCAGTGTCTGCATCCCAGCGTCATAATCCAGCGCTGTGTCGTTTTCAATATAGATCCTGGTCTGATCCAGTGTGTGTATCAACTCGCTGATGTATTGGTTATTCATTGTAAGTACGCTTTCTTTTCGTTTGCTGTATTTTGTCTGGGATCGGTTGACCAAAAAATCCTGATAAAACGATGCGCTCGGTCATTGCTTTCTGAAATCCTGATATCATCTTATGTGATGATCTCCACATTCTGTATCATAACCGGTTTCCCGGTCTGCCTGTACAGCTGAACCACCGAACTGCCGTCCCCGTAATACGCATCGCTGAGTACCACCGCCCTGTCCACGTCGGCTGTCTCATCGTAGATTCCCCAGCCCTGTGTGATATAGTCTTCCTTTATCGCCATAAACTTGCGCAGGACTTCCGGACGCATGGACTTCATCGTGCTTTCAATCAACGGATGTGGACGCCATAATAACGCTATCTCATTCTGATTTTCCTTAAAAATTTTCAACACGCTCTCAATCTTGTCCACCCACTTTTCATTGTAGGCAAGCAGCGACGCGATCCCTGTATTGTAGAGAATGATCTTTTTCCAGCTTCCGTCGGCTTTCTCAATGACTTTCAGCCACTCTTGCGGGATATCCAGATCCTCCCGCTTTGTACTGCACACCCTGTCGTATTTGGGTGAGCCCAATCCCAGAAACTTCTGTTCCAGATATTCCTGATCCAGATGTCTGCCTTGCAGTCCGTGTCTCTTTGCAGCTTTCAGGTATTCCTTTATATAAATCTTTTTCATATCCTCAGACTGCACGATCACTTTGTCTGCGTTGATGATGCCTGGCATAAAACAAAAATGTTTGATATTTTCTATTACTTTTTCATTGTCAGGTGCCACCTCGTCAAGTACAAAATATGGAATATAGATCAGCTTTTCCGTATACTTTTTCAGATTGCCCGAAAAGAAATTCGGATGAACGCTTGTTACCAGATTCCAATTGTCATAGGCATTATGTATATAAATCATATCCGGCCTATGTTTTTCAAAATCAAATTCGTCATACCGTGTGATCGGCACATATTTGGGATACTGATCGGCCTCATAGTGCATCTCACGGAAACTTCCATCCGGATTCTTATCATAATATGGTATCGGAATGACATAGGCATCGCAGTTCTCATCCTCGTCTGCCGCCTTCCACACACTTTCCAGGCTGTCCCACATGCTTGCCTTGTAAGGGAGAAAAACGGCTTCCTTCCTGACACCAATATCATTTTTAATGCTGTTTGCCGCTTTGATCAGCTTCTGGCGCAAAAGTTTATATATTTTATTGATATTGATATCTTTACCTGCATTCAGATCCTCATAGATCTGATAGGTCAGCTCACAGTACTCCTCCAAAAAAAGTACGGTCGGATGTCCTTCTCCCTCCGTGTTCTCGATCAAAGTGCCCAATGTGATCCCGCCGTTCTGGCATTCCTCCAAGAGCTCCATCGCCGACGGAATGCTGCTCTGCTCTATGAACTTTCTAATCTGGTCATGCGCTTCTTCCATCTGCCTGACCAGCTCTTGTGCCTGCTCCTTCTGTGCCTTTCTCATGATCTGCCTCAATCATTTCATATTCTCGATATTGATCCCGCCAAGATGCAGTACTTCTTGATCTGTCACGATGGCAGACCCAGAAATCTTTTTTGTTTTAACGCGGCCTCGTATTTCTCATTCTGCACTCTGCATAACCTCCGACATCCTTTCCGCCTTCACGCAGTCTGTATTTCATACAGTACAATGGTCCTCAATCAATGCGCCCTGCAGACTTTGAGATCTGTTTTGGATTTATCATACGCGTTATCGGGACATTCCTGTCTGTAAAATTTATGTGCAAACATAAATTTTCACTTCGCTCCGCATAAGCTGCGGTCCTGGCATACCCGAGAGCCAAACATCGAAATCGATATCCAGCTTAGCTAATGCCGACTTTTTGCTTTCGGAACCGTGAAGAAACAACTTTGTCTTACCGCACAGTTGTTTCTTCGCGGTTCCGATCCGATCAAATCGGATTTTCCAACGTTGCAGGATTTTCCACGAACGTTAGTCTTTCCTGCATCATTGAATGTTATATGTTAATGTATGCTTTCTGTGATCCGCCCTGCGGTAAAATCATCTTGCGATCATTCATTCCCAGACGCATACAGATTAACCGGTCTGTGATGGTTCCGTGTTTTTACGCAATGCTGCACCAGTGCACTGACTGCTTGCCAAATACTCTTTTTGTATATTGGCTGCTGAGTTCAAAGCGATCGTAGTCCTCAAGCCGCAGCTATCGCACTCAAACAGTTTCCCCTGTCTCTTCCCTTCCGCACCACATGCAGAGCAGATCGCCCCTGTGTGTCTGGAACTGATCTCTGCAAGCTCTATGGAATGGATCCTGCATTTATACGCGAGTCTTTCCCGGATATAACTGCTGAAATTCCGCGCCTGTTTCCTGTTCGCTGCCTTCGCATAGATCTTTGTCTTATTTTTCGTGACGGGTCTGGTGATCACGATCCTGGCAGGCTTTTCGGCACGGATCATTCTGTTGATCTCTGTGTTGATGAAGGTCGTCGTCCGAACCCTCTCTTTTTCTTTCTGTCTGTCATATTTGCTTTTTCCGAGATTGTTGGCTTCTATAATGCCCGCCTTTCTGGCATCGCCTTCCTCGGCACTCTGCAAATATACCGTATACATTTTGCGGCGCTCCCTGTTTTTTCTCGCCAGCCGCTCCGTCTCCGGGTCAGTCAGCTCTTCCAGCGCTTCGCCGTAAATGTGCCCATTGGACAATGTGAACAGATCCCTGCTGCCTATATAGACATAGATCGTGTTGGTGTAATCCTGATGTTTTCTCACCTTTGTCTCGACCGGAGCTGCCAGGAGGACATCATTTTGTCTGATCTGTACCTGCAGCTGCCTGTCAAACATGCGCTGATCCTTCATCGGTATAGCGATCCGCTTTCTGGGAATCCTGCATACGATCCGCATCGCACCGTCTTTGTAAGAATAGCCGTTTGGCGAAATCCGAAAGGAATCGGCGTGATCTGTCTGCGGCTGCGTCAGGTATCTTCTGGTAAGCCTGCACAACAGATTGTTCAGACGCTTTACATCAATGTCAAGTCCGACAGCGTTTCTGGGCATTTCATATTCCCGATGGTTTAAAACCGCCGCATACACACCGTTCATCTTCAGCACTGTCCTGAGATAGATCCTGTCGCTGTCGCTGAGATTTTCATTTGCGGTGATGCACTCGCTGATCTTGTTGCGCACAGTGCCCCAGCTGCATTTGATGTTTGTGACGGCATCTGCGATCGCAAGCTCATAGTACACAACCGGAAGGTTTAACTGCTCCCGCAGTCCGCAGCGGCGCATCTCGTTCAAAATGTTGTAGACAGGTGTCAGATTATTTACGTTTTTGACCCCTGAATACTTCCTGTAAACATGATTTTTGACCTTGCAACAGTCGGCTGCGATCCCTCTCAAAAAGGTCATCGTCTCCTCCGGCAATGGCTGGCTGTACTGCCAGACTGTCTTGGTCACTGTACTGTCTGCGGGCACTGATCCCATCCCTTAGTCCTTCTCTGTGATATCCAGACCACACAGACTCTGCGGGCGAATGTCTTTCAATCTGCACGGAACGCCTTGCAACGCTGACATTTTCCGCAAGTCACATGTGTGCATCACAATCTACCATTCTGATATACGCAGCGATAAGAGACTGTGAAATTTCGCAGATTGTTATGATCTGCGAAACCTGTCCAAAAGGCTTTGCTGTAAGTGTATTTGCTATAGCTGACCACAAATCTGACCACGAAAACCCCCTTTTCTTTCAGTTGGAGAACGGTTTTGAACGTTTATTTTCACAATGACTGACCACAAATCCGACCACGAAAAAAGCAGAGATTTCCGCCATTTTTTAGACGAAAAGTATCTGCTTCCATATCTTTCTAACTCGGTTTAAACTAAATTTTTGAAAAAAGAATTGTCTTTTTGGTTAAAACATGATAGACTATTACCGATATAAAGTAATAGCAGTGAAAAAGTCCATTTTTCTAAGACATTTTAGTTCAATTTCGCAGATCATAACAATCTGCGAAATTTTTGCATTATACTGCAAGAAAATCGTGGTCCGATCACAAGAAAGTCGCCTCGCCCACCACGCAACTGCCAGCTCCTACTGACATACTTCCGCCAAATCTCCATTGTACAATCACACAAAAACCGAGCAGAAGATCGTCTCTGATTCTTTTTCTGCCCGGTTCTGCTTGCCATATTTATTTCCTTGATCGCGCAGTCGTGTGTCTGCTGTCCGCTCCGCTACACCACGGCTTCCACGATCGTTTTGCTGCCGATCTGGATCTTTTTCACGCCAGTCTCTTTCTTTTGATTAAAATTAAAACTGAGCATATATCCTTTATCCATATGATAATAGTCCAGATATTCCGCAAGCTGCCGTTCGCCTCTCTCACTGTACTCGTTTCCGCGCCAGATCTTGAGCTCGATGACAAACCGCTCCCCAAGGTAATCGACGATAATGTCTGTGCGCCTCTCGTCACGCGTCTGCGCCTCGATGTAATAATTTCCTGTGCCGTTTATGATCGGTTTCAGGAACAACAGGAAAAACTTGCGCCCGTTATCCTCAACAAACCGTTCGTTGTTCTGACCATAGATCTCATCGAAGGAAACCACAAACCTGCTCATGACGCTGTCCATATCGAGTCTTCCATCCTGGACAAAGCAGCTTTTATCCCGCTTCGCCATGCGGATGATCGCATTGGAAAGCTCCTCCTCAGAGTAAAAGTAGTTGTAGAGACGTGTCTCGAAAATACGGTTTGCGATCTGCACTTTTCCTCTTCTGTTGACCGCATACCCAAACATACATGCCAGATCGATCTCCTTCGTATCCGGATTGTATGAGAATTCGTCGCCTCGGAAGAGGATCGCCTGAAACATCTGCTTCATCTCCGGATATTCGTCGAGATGGCGGATCATGCTCTCAAACAGCGGCGTGTGCGCAACCAATATTTTCATGACTGCATGGACGACGCCCTCCTTTGACCACATTTGTTCCTGATTCTCAAATTCCTCATCACTGTCAAGATCCTCATCAATATATTTGCAGATCGCGGACACCAGGACCGGATATCCGGACGTGTAGGCGTAGATCTCCTCCGACACTGCCTGCAGATCCATCCCTGTATGATGCTCTTCCTCGTACTCCTCTAGCATCCCCGCGATCTGGGCAGCAGAAAAGCTCATATCGATCTTAAACTCCGCGGCGATGTTCCACGGGCTGTTGTACTGATGTTCGGACTCAGGGCGCAGCTTTAGTTTCAGATTCTTGATGTTGTAAACACCTGCCAAAATAACTGACTGAAAAATCGGCATCTTATCCCGCTTCAAATAATATGCCCTGAGCTGTGCCAGGAAATCAATAAAGACCTGGTTGTTTGATGCGCTGTCAACCTCATCGATCATCAGTACGATCGGACGCGAACTGTTTTCACACATACCGCTGAGGCACTCAAACAGTTCGCCCAGCCCGCCGTTTGGGTGATTTTTCTTAAAATCCAGCAGCTGATCCCGCAGCTGATCCTCCGCCTCTACATAGCGGAATGCAGTGACAAGCTTTTTGACCAGCGTCTGTGAAAAAATGATGTCGTCCTCAAAATCTCCCGTCGAAAATTCCTGAAAATCCAACGACAGAACAATGTAATCGTCTTTCAGATATTGTTCCAGCGCACCCAGGGTCGTCGTCTTGCCATACTGGCGTCCTCTGTTGATCACAAAATAATCTCCGCAATCCACCAAATTTTCCTTAATCTCTTTTAATCTGTCATTAAGCTTGACCATATAATGTCTCTGTGGATTACAAGAACCAGTAGTATTAAACTTTCGTTTCATCACTTTTTACCTCCGCCCATATCATCATACCCCCTATTTTACCAGTCCCGGCAGCATCTGTAAACAGGAGAATCCGCGAAAATCCGGCAAAAGTCCAGCCTGAAACCTATTTATTCATAGATCCGAAACGCTTTCCCGTCCCTCACCATGACCGGAATCACATCGATCGGCGCCGGAACCGTCACGGTCTGTCCGCCCTCATAGACTTTGTGCGTGTAGGCATCCGTCCACTGTGCCCCCCTGGGCAGATAGATCGTCCTGCTGTCCGCACCTGCCTCCATGACGGGCGAAACGAGCAGATCCGGTCCGAACATGTAGGAATCCTCCACCTCCCAGCTTGCCGGATCCTCCGGGAAATCATAGAACAGCGGGCGCATCACCGGCGAACCGCTCTCGCTTGCCTGCTGCATGCAGGTGCGGATATACGGTCTCAGATTCTCCCTGATAAAGAGATATTTCTTCAGGATCTCATAGTTGTCCTCGCCAAAGCTCCACACCTCATTGTCCTGTCCGCTCGTCAGCTGGCGCACGCCGTTTCGGAATTCCTGCTCGCGCTCATGCCACGGGGACCGCTCTCCGTGCATGCGGAATACCGGGCAGAATGCGCCCCACGCAAACCAGCGCACCAGGAGCTCCCGAAACGCTGGATCGCTGATGTCACCGCCCAGAAATCCTCCGATGTCGGAAGTCCACCACGGGATCCCGGCAATCCCCATATTCAATCCCGCCTGCAGCTGCTCTTGCATCGCGCGGAACGAGGAATAGATATCTCCCGACCATGTGAGCACGCCGTATTTCTGGCTCCCTGCCCACGCACAGCGCACGAGACTCATGATATCCGTCTCGCCCTCCGCCCGGAGTCCGTCATAGAACCCCTTCGCATAGCCCACAGGATACGTGTTGGTGCACTGCAGCGCCGGTCCCGCATAGTAGCGGTAATTGTCAAAGTCATACGGTCCGTACTCCGGCTCTGCCTCGTCGAGCCAGAAACAGCGGATCCCGTACCTGTAATAATTTTCCCTGCAGCGCTCCCACACATACTTCTGTGCGCCGGGGTGCGTCGCATCGTAAAACACAGTATTCCCCATCCAGGTCATGTGATTCTGGTTCCCGCGATCCGCGTTCACCAGATAGCCCATGTCGCTCATCCTGCCAAAATTCTCGCTCCGCTCATCGACTGTCGGCCAGACTGACACGACCGTCTCTATGCCAAGCTCCTTCAACTCCCTGACCATCGCCTCCGGATCCGGCCAGTCAAGCGGCTCGAACTTGAAATCGCCCTGCATCGTCCAGTGGAAAAAGTCGATCACGATCGCAGCCATCGGAAGCCCGCGTCTCTTGTGCTCGCGCGCAACTGCCAGCAGCTCATCCTGCGTGCGGTAGCGAAGTTTGCACTGCCAATAGCCAAGCCCGTACTCCGGCATCATCGGCGTCCGCCCCGTGGCGAGGGAGTACTGCGCCTCGATCTCAGCGGGCGTATCCCCTGCGGTGATGAAATAATCCAGCTTTTTCGTGCTCCTCGCATGCCACTCCGTCTTGTTTGTGCCGAATGTGGCTGTACCGACCGCCGGGTTGTTCCAGAAGAAGCCATACCCCCTGCTCGACACCATGAACGGCACGCTCGCCTGTGAATTTCTGTGCGCCAGCTCGAGCACCGCGCCTTTCTTGTTCAGGTTTTTCTCCTGATACTGCCCCATGCCGAAGATCTTCTCGTCGTCAAACGCCTCGAACCGCGCAGTCAGCTCAAAGTCCGATCCGCCCTGGAGCGGTCTCAGCTCCCTCGCCACGACCCGGAGCGGTACACAGTAACGGTTGATCCTGTCGCGCGTGCGCCAGTACTCCTCTGTCAGGAGTTCGCCCCGTTGATTGTAATACGAGATCCAGCCCTCATGCGACACCTTTGCCGTGATCTTTCCGTTGGTGATACGCGCCTGTTTCGCCCGCTGGTGGTATTTTGCGTACGCCTCACCCCTGTACCACGGATCTGTCACATCGATCTCCTCAAAGGCGATCTGCGGCGTGATATCCTCCATTTTCTCCGTGAGCGCCCAGTCGTTCGCGTCCATCTGCGGCACCGCGCTCATGCGCACGCGCAGGGAGTTTGCTCCCCACGGCTCGATCCACACCGCGCTCTTTCCCTCCGCTATCACCAGTCTGTTTCCCTCTTGATATATCCTCATCCTGTAACCTCCTCACCGTACTTTAATCCGTTTGAGCCCGTCGCGAGATAAAATCTGCCAAACACACGGCAGTCCCCGTCAATACTGTTGATCTCTCCGTACATCTGCCTGTCCGTATTCAGCCGCTCATAGCTCTTTCCCCCGTCAAGCGTCCTGTAAAAACCATACGCCCCGTCAACGATGCCGTTACAATAGATTGCCTTATCGTCCGTAGCGTAATCACTCTCCGGTGAAAGGATCCCGAGTCCCATCCGAAATACGCTGTCACCTTCCCTGCTCAGCCTTGCTGTCTGTATGACATCCGTGTCAGGATCGTACGTCAGTTTCCACAGCCCGTCCGCTCCGAGCGCCATATATAGTACGCCCCGCTTTCCGGTCTCCGCGCGCACTTCCGTCTTGTTGGCGCAGTCGATCTTCCCAAAGTGCACCTTCGGGAACCCCGCCGGAAGCAGGCGCTCGTGATAGGTACTTCCCCCGTCCGTGCTGACGTAAAAATCCGAATGGTCGCCAAAAGCGTAGAACAGGCTGCTGTCCACCCGGTCGGAAAAGACCTTGATATCCCCCTGCACCTTCCGCTTTCCGTCCAGCGTAAAGACCTTGCAGATCGAGAAACTGACACCCGTGTCATGACTCACGATCACCCTGCCCACCGGAAGGTTTATGCCGTCCGCAACAGACCACACGATATTTTTGCAGTCCGGCGACATCGCGACCCAGCCGGAATTGACATTCGGATTCTCTATGTTCCGCAGCGCCGCATCCAGATCACTGTCCAGACCAAACGGCATGTCGAGTCTCGTAAACGTGCGACCCTGGTCACGCGAAAGGATCAGCCCGCCCTTGGTCTTTCCCGTCCAGTTTCCGCGCGGCGTCACGACAAGGACACTGGGATCCGCATCCGAAAAGTCCGCGTTGATGCATGTGATGTACCGGTTCCCGTCGTCGTCCGCAAAAGAATTCGCACAGGGACTGTCCAGATCCGCAAACGCAAATCCGCCGAGATCGCCCACGATATCGACAACCTGCACGTCACCCTTTGGCATGGCGTACACATTCAGATGGACAGTCTCCTCGATCCCGTCACACCAGTCCGTGAAACAGCACTTCCCGTCTCTCAGGTTTCGCGTCCGAAAAACGCCCGTCCCTGTATTGAACCACGCCTCGCCGTCGTCATGAGGATTGATCTTGAAGTCGCTGAGCCAGTGGATCGGCGAGTGTCCCCCGTTGCACGCCGGCTGCATGTAGGGCGCGCGGAACGTGATCTCACCCTCATCCAGATCGTACAGGATCTGCTGCCAGCTTTCGCCGTGATCGAAGGAGCGGAACACACTGTCCCCATCATCCTTGACGATCGTGGTACACACGACCATCCCGGGCGTCTGCATGGACACATCGATACCGGAAAAACCAAAGTCCAGCGGTCTGTCTAAATCAGCCGGAATCCTGTCCAGCCCAATCCCGGCAGCCCTGCCAGCTTTTATTGGTGTGATCTCCTTGAAGGCGCCGATCGTTCCATCGTCAAGTATCGCATAGCGCGCGATCCTGCCGTCGATCGTGTCGCCGGAGTCACAGCTGTACCCGTTTTCGGCCACGTAGGAGCGCCTTCCGGTGGAGGCAAAGGTCACATACAGATATTTCCCGTCAAATGCACACCGCTGCGCCACCAGCCCGTTCAGGCGGCAGCCCTCAATGACTTTGCCCTGCGGTTCGGGGAGCGCTTCGAAGTGCGCGCCGCCGTCGTAGGAGACATACAGGCTGTGGCCTCTCATATTCTGATCCCGATCCATGCCCGTCACACCCGCGGACGAGACGATCAGCGCATTGCCAGCCTGTGTGACAAACGCGAGGTACTCTTCCGCCAGAGCCGTGAGCCTGCGCCATTTTTTTCCCTGATCGTACGTGACCCACAAGCCTTCCTGCTGGCTTGCATAGTACAGTCGCTGCGGATCCTTCTGATCCACGATCAGCCGCTCTCCGGTTCCCCTGCCGTTTAAGTTCCCGTGGATCATCACGGGTATCTTCTCATAGCTAAAGTGCCCACCATGGTCCTCCGAGACTGCCAGCACACCGGACTTTTCCGCATTGATGCCGCAGGCAATGTACAGCATTGCGGGATCCGCGTCGTCCAGCGCCATCGAGATCGGAAACGTCTCGCTCAGATCCCTCATAGTGACGTGGGAGATCAGGCTTATCCACGTCTGCGTCTCCGCGTCGAATCTGTATGCGCCGCCAATATCGGTTCTCGCATACAGGACATCCCTCTCTTTTCTGTGATATAAAAATCCTGTGACATAACCTCCGCCGGGGATGGGAAGGTTTTTGTACTCATATGAAATCTGCTTCATGGCAAGTCCTCCGTTTTTGATCCGCACCGCCATACACTGACAGCCTGTGATCCGCAGCAGACACGCAGTACGCCCCGCCGCGATCACCGGCAGTCCCTGCACGGCACCACATATATTTGATAAGTCATTATTGAGACATTATACCATGAAACCATACAAATAAATACCAGCTAGATTAGTTTCGATTCACGTCAGTTTTATATATATTACTGTTCACGCCCCAGCTGATTTCAACAACATTTTAAGCATTGAAGGCGTAAACAGTAATCGTTTTGCACACAAAATGCTAAATTTTAGCATTTTGGCGCACGCTTTTCACTACTTTGATAGATGAGGAAACAGTAACTTATATATCACTCCGCCGCTTCCTGCAGCTGTGTCATACCGCCGACCAGGATGAGCCTGTTGTCCGCATAGATCCCCGGAAACTGGCTCATGTCAAGCGGATTGGTGCCGCGCCCTGCCTCGATCGTGTAGCCGGGGCGGTTGTACGCCTCGATGAACCAGTCCTTATACCCCGCATAGCCCGACGCGTAGGGCGTCTCCTCCACCTGGTATCCGCTGACGCTGCCGAAGTATTCCGCGATGCGTCTCGAGCGCTCCGGCTCATAGTCGAGATACTTCCAGTAAATGACCTCTCCCTGCGTGTGGTAGGCGAGGACCAGCCGGAAGTCATGGGCGTTCGTGAAGTGGAACATATTGATGCTCTCGACCGCAGACAGCGGCGCCTCCCCCACAAAATCCCGCGGTGCAGGCGATGTGAATCCCTGCGCGAATTTGATCTCCCTGGCATTCTCCCACCCTGCCGGGAACTGCAGGTTCAGGTCGATCCCGTTGATGTTTGCCTTCCAGCCGTCAGGATACGGTATCGAAGGATAATCCGACGAGATCGCCATCGCCTGCTCGACATACTCCTCATTGCGGATCATCCCGTTCACCAGATCCGCACCGTCCGGATTGACCATCGGGATCAAGAATAGACTAAAATCCCGAAAAAGTACCCCGGTGTCCTCCCCGTAGAGATCCTCTCCCTCGGCGTAAGCTTTTGCGTAGGATTCCGCAAACTTGAGCAGGATCGGCGTCGTGATCCACTCGTTGGCGTGGAAACAGGCATTGTAGCAGACCTGCGCCGGTCCCTCGCCCAGCTGCAGATAACACACCTCCCTGCCCATGACACTCTTTCCGATGCATCCAGAGATCAGGAACGGATAACGGATCCGCAATCCTTCCAGGATAAACTCCGTGAGACTGGACGTGTACGGCACGCCCTCGTCAACCAGTGCAAAAGAAAAAGGAACGTAGATCCGCGTCCCCAACTGTAAATTCATGGCGTCAAGCGACGGATTTGCCGTCAATATGAAAGACACCTGTGTATCATATGTGTCGGCTATCCCCCACAGTGTCTCGCCCGCCGCGATCACATGCGTCGTGTAGCCCTTGAGGTACGGGATCAGCTTCGCCCACGCCGCCCTGTCCACGTAGCAGCCGACTCCCTCCCCCATAAATTCCTTCAATGCACTGCAGGTTTCTCTGCCATACTGACCGTCCACTGCAATCGGAAAACCAGCCCTCCTCAAAGCCAGCTGCAGATACTCCACTGCAACACCCACATCCCCAACATAAATATTGCGCATAGTCCCCTATTTCCATCAAATCCTATATTTGTATAATCTATGCCGGAAACCGGGCATCCATGCATTGAAATCGAGAAATCGCGAGATCGCCTCCTATATGATCCTGCTCAGGCTTTCCTGGATCCCCCTCACAACCTCCGGCTTATTCATCGAATAGACATGGATATGCTTGATCCCGTTCGCGATCAGGTCGATGATCTGGTCGGTGGCATAGATGATCCCCGCCTGCTGCATCGCCTCCGGATTCCTGCCAAAGCAGTCCACAATGCTCCGAAACCGCATCGGCACATTGCAGCCCGAAAGCTTCACCGCATTCTGCAGCTGGGAAGGTCTTGTGATCGGCATGATCCCCGGAATGACAGGGACATCGATCCCGGCCTCCCGCACCCTGCAGAGGAAATTGTAAAAGATATTGTTGTCAAAAAACATCTGCGTCGTCAGATACGCACAGCCCGCATCGACTTTCTTTTTCAGATTCAAAATGTCCTCCTGCGTGTTCTCCGACTCGACATGTCCCTCCGGGTAACATGCGCCGCCGATACACATGCCGCCAAACGCCCTGATGTCCGCCGCAAGCTCCGACGCATAGTGGTAATCCGTAAATGGTTCCCCCTCGAAATCCTTCGGCTTGTCCCCGCGGAGCGCCAGCACATTCTCGATCCCCGCTGCCCGCATCTCCTCGAGCGCCTGACGGATCCCCTCCCTGGTCGCGCCGACGCAGGTCAGGTGGGCGATCGTCGTCACCCCGTACGTTTCCTGGATGCCCTTCGCGATCCTAAGCGTATTGCCGCGCGTGCTCCCGCCCGCACCGTACGTCACACTCATGTAGCTTGGCTTCAACTGTGCGACACCGTACGCCGCTTTCTGCACTGCCTCGTAGTTCGCCGTAGCCTTGGGCGGAAACACCTCAAAAGACAGTGTCACATCATTTTTCAGTAAAATCTCGTTTAATTTCATTGTTCTTCTCCCCATTGTTTGTCAATTTTCCGATCCAGTTTTTCCTCAAAGACTTCCTCCGGAACAGGTCTGCTGTAGCGGTAGCCCTGCGCCACATACGCGCCGATCTCCATCATAAGCTCTGTGTCGTTCTCATTCTCGACACCCTCACAGACCACCTGCGCCTCCAGATCCTGCGCCAGGTTCACGATATTCTTCATGATCTTCACCTGTCTCACACGGTTCTCGTTGTTCAGCAGGAACGACCGGTCTAGTTTGATAACAGATGCCGGGATCTGCTCAAACACGCCGAGCGACGAATAGCCTGAGCCAAAATCGTCGATCGAGAGCCGGATCCCTTTTTTGCGAAGGACTTCGACAGTCTCCTTCACCTTATTCTGCTGAAGCTCCTCCACCACGAGTGTCTCCGTGATCTCGACCTCTATATACTCTTTCGGGATCCGATACTTGTCCATCACCGCCTCAAACTGCTCCGGGAAATTCTCCCTGGTGAAATGGATCCTCGAAAAGTTGCACGAGATCGGCACGACCTGCTTCCCGTCGTCCATGCGGCGCCTCAGCAGCCTGCACGCACACTCCATGACGAAGAAATCGATCTCCGTGATCCGCCCGGTCTGCTCAAAATACGGCACGAAAAATCCCGGTGCCCTGATCGCGCCGTGATCCGTCGGATCCTTGAATCGCACGAGCGCCTCAGCCCCCACGATCTGCTCGCTGCGGATGTCCACTTTGGGCTGATAGTACGCCACGAAATCCTTGTCGATATCGACGGACTCGAGCAGTTTTTCCCTGTCGTGATTCTCTTTCAGCTGGATGCGCAGATTTTCATCGTAGATCCGTATCTCATTGCTGTAGCTGTTCTTCAACAGATCGGACGCCTGTATCGCATACGATATGCACACCTGTATATCTGCACTTCCCGGCGGGATGCAGCACACTCCCATCGTGATCGGCATCCGTATGTCTGCCGTCTCATATATCCTCTGTGTGATCTTATCCTCCAGATCCGCCAGCCTTGCCTCGAGATCCGCCAGCTTGTCATATCTGACAAACAGCACGAAGTGATCGCCCTGGCTCCTGGCATACTGCTCCTTATCACAGTCCATGTTTTCCGCCAGCACACACACCATCAGCTCGAGAATCTTCTGCCCTGCATGCCATCCATACAGTGTATTGTACCTCCTGAACTGGCAAATATCCATGTAGGCCACCGCGTATTTCTGGTTCCTGTCCGCCGCAAGCCTCTGCTGTGCCCTGTATTTCAGATAGTTCAGATTCCATATATTGAGATCCGCATCCTTGTACATCAGCTTCTGGATCCGCCTGCTGTCGCGGAGCATGTGCAGCATCACGAGCACTACGCAGACAGCGGCGAGCACCACGATCGCGACGATCTGCACACTGTGGGCTCTGATAAAACTCTCCACACTGTTTTTGGCAAACAGATTATCCTTGAGCATATAATCGTTCACCATCTTGTCGCTCACTTCGAGCAGCTCTTTGTTCAGAATGCCGAGCAGCGGTGAGTTTGCATCCTCCTTCACCGCCATATAGATGACATGCGTGTCGTTCAATACACTGCGGATCTCAAGCTTGTTCAGCCTCAGATCCGATCCGAGCAGATACTCCGACAGATAGCCGTCACAGAACGCGGCGTCCGCCTCGCCTCTGTTTACCGCATAGAGACACTCCAGCTGCGAGTCAAGAACCAGGATCCGTGCATCCTCATTCACCAGCAGCGCGATATTCTCCTCGTCATCGCCATTGTTTACAGCCGCCAGCACTTTGATCTCGTTGGCAGTGCTGTCCCGGTCCATGATGATCACATGCGGCACCCTGGCATACGCCTTTGTCACCGCGATACCGGAATCCCTCAGGCTCCTGGGCGTGTCCCCGCAGTAATCGAGAAGATCGATCCTGCCGTCAGCCAGCGCCTGTTTCGCCTCATCCATGTTTGGCATCTCGACATAGTCGAACGTAAGTCCGGTGAGTGCGGACACCTCATCGAGCACCTGCTTTGCCAGCCCGTGATATATCCCGTCAATCTCATAAGAAAACGGATAGTAGCCGTCAAAATAGCCGACTGTGATGTTCTTCTTCGCTTCGATGTAATCCTTTTCTTCCTGCGACAGCAATATCGTGTGATCCAGCCTGCTGTCATAGTATTTCGTGATCAGCTCATTCTCGAGATCCGGGCGTTTCATCCTGATATCCGCGATACCCTGATTCAACTCCCGCATCACCTCGTCATTTCCCTTGTACGAGATATAGTAGATCGGCATCGGCGCAAAACGCCCGATGATCCGCTGTCCGTCCCTGATCTCTGTCAGGGAATGCACCATCGCGTCGATCTCCTGCTCTGCAAGTGCGGTCTGAAGTTCCGCAGTATTGTCATACGCTATCACCTTCGGATCACGGATACCATGATCCGAGAGGTACTCGTAAAATTCCTCCTTCCTGACATACGTCTTCACGATGCCGTATGTGATATGGTCCATCGTGTCAAAATCCTCGTAAGGGATACTGCTCCCGCCGTTCACGGCGATCGTTCCAAACGTGTAACCGCTCGCGAGGCTGGCATACTGATAGATCTCCGCCCGCTTGCTGGAAAACTGCGCGGAACCGACCAGGTCGATCTCTTTGTCCGCAAGGCGCTGCAGCGCGTCATCCCAGCTGTCACACTCCACATACTCGATCTCCCAGTTCACATAGTCGCAGAGTGTCTCCAGGTACTCCACATCCATGCCGCTGTAGGTGCCGTCCTCATTTTTTTCGTTGTAGCCCTCCATTGGAAAGAATCCGACCTTCACCGTGCGTTTCTGCGCGCCGTGCACGCGCGATATGCCGATGCCTCCTGCCATACAGACACAGATCATGACCAGCGTGACAGCCATCAGCAGACTTGTCCTGACGTTCCTTCTTTTTCTACGCTCATTGTACATCGTTATAATCCTCATTGCCCAAAGGAACTGTCGGCAAATATCCTGCACAGGCACGCACATGGTATTTGCGAGCATTTCCTAACCCGCAGGCAGCCTGTGCCGCCCATTGCTTTCGTGTACATTATAGCATAAATTTGCGGCCACATACAACCCGAAAATGAACCTGCACTCATTCACCGAAGATGTCCACGGCGTTTCCCACGACAATCACTGCCGGCGGCTGGATCTGTGCCGCATCCGCCCTTGCCGCGATGTCCGAGAGTTGTCCCCTCACTGTCGTGACAGCCGAGTCAAAACTGCCGTGTACCACTGCCGCGGGCGTGGAAGCTTCCTTTCCCGCCCGCATCAGCGCCTCCGCGATCTGCGCCAGGTGCCCGAGTCCCATCAAAAACACAAGCGTTCCCTCGAGCCGGGCAAGCGCCGGAAAGTCAATGTCCTGCGCAAGCCCGCCGCCGGCTGTGTGTCCTGTGATGACATGAAAGCTCCTGCTGACCTCCCTGTGCGTCACCGGGATCCCTGCAAGCGCGGGGATCGCGATGCAGGAGGTGATGCCGGGAACATAGTCTGCACGGATCCCTGCCTCGCGGAGCGCTCGCAGCTCCTCCATCCCCCTCCCGAACACATACGGATCCCCGCCCTTTAAGCGGACTACCAGACCGCCCTCCTGCGCCTTTTGTACGAGCAGCCCGTTGATCTCCTCCTGCGGCATACTGTGCCTCCCGCTCCTCTTTCCCACATAGATCCGCTCACAGCTCTCCGAAGCATACTCCAGAAGTCTCCGGTCAATCAGATCGTCATATACCAGAACCCTTGCGCGCCGTATCGCGCGAAGCCCCCGCAGTGTGATCAGGTCATAACTGCCGCAGCCCGCGCCGACAAGCAGCACGCCCTCCGCACCCCTCACAGGCTGCTGCCTGTCCTGTGTGTATGCTGTGATCCTCCGCATCGTCTCCTGCTCGTCAAACACTGCATCCGCATCCATGCACAGATCCGCCATATCCCTCAAAAACGTCGCGCGCCGCGCACCGTCCGCGATATACTCCCTCGCGAGCGGCCGCAGACGATCCAGATAATCCAGGATCCCTTCCATATCCGCCGGTATCCGGGACGCGATCTGACTCCGGATCGCAGCCGCCACTGCCGGGCTTGCCCCCGCCGTCGAGATCCCGATGCTGAGTTTTCCCGCCTTCACAAGCGACGGAAAGACGAAGCTGCACGCCGTTTTGTCGTCCACAACATTGACGAGGATCCCCTTCTCCCTGCACAGCCTTCCGATCTCTGCATTTACATCTCTGTCGTCAGACGCAGCGATGATAAAGTGCCTCCCTGTCAGATCCCCAGGCTCAAATCCTCTATGTATGACACCTATGTCATTTTCCAGGGCAAACTGCCCCAGCTCCTCCGAAATCACCGGTGCCACTACCGTTAGCATCGGTCCATAGGGCAGGAGCTTTTGCAGCTTGTGGAGCGCAACCCTGCCGCCGCCCACCACCAGACCACGCTGCCCCGCGATATCCACAAAAAAGGGAAAATATCCCATCTCCTTATCCTCCTAAATCTGATCCCGCACCCAGAATACCGCTTCCAGCAGCGCATAGATGACCGGCTGGTGCAGCATGTAGATCGCAAAAGAATGTCTGCCCAGCCACTCTGCCGTCCGCCAGACACTGTCCTCAAAAAAGTGCATACACTTTTTTGCATTCAAAATGCGAAAGGTAAAATACCCCGCAGTGAACAAAAATACCCAGGGGATCAGCGAAAAATAATCTGTCGAGTAAAATGTCTTATCGGGAAACCCGAGATAAGCCGTAAACGTATTCTGATACAATCGATCGGGAATCCTGATAAAATGCCACTTTTCAAAGCCGAGATACCGCTCATTGACATTCCTCGTCATGAAGAACAAAAACCCGCTGACCGACAGTCCGACGGCTGCCGGAATCCTGCGGATCCACTTGTCAAGTGCATTCAGCGCCAGCATACAGGAACCTATGAGCGTCAGCACGCCAAAAACGACCTTGCTCTGTGGCATGACTATCACAGTCAACAGTGTGATCACTGCGCCCCCCAGAAAGACGGTAATACCCCGTTTCCATGTGCGGCTGCCAAGTGACCAGCAAAACCCTGACAGAAAGATAAAAGTCCAGCAGATTCCCTGCTGCCAGGCATAAGCCCCCCTTGACTTGTACCAGTTCCAGTCGACCTGGTACAGATAGACCAGATCCCATACGGCATGGTACGCGATCATGTTCAGCAGCGCGATGCCGCGGATGCCGTCCAGCTTTTCGTACCGTTTTCTCACAATATCGTGCCCTTTGTTCTCACTCATAGTATGTACTCTCCATCTTCATTCGCCTCATATAACTACATATCAACTATATACCAATATTGCTGTACAGTTCCTTTCCTTTCATAAAAGACTGCTATCTTTCATTTTTAGAGTTGTCTTGTCTATATTAAAATAATTAATAATATAAATAACTGTCAAAAACCCGATCAATAGTCGCGTGATCCACGGACGCTGCACTGTCAGGATCATGGGATTTTGATAATACATTTATACAAAGGAGAAAACTATGGGAAGACATGGAGAAAACATCCGGCATCGCAAGAGCGATGGCAGGTGGGAAGGACGCTACAAGGTATATCAGGAAGAAAAGAACGGCTATGTATACCGCTCTGTATATGGGCACACATACGCCGAAGTCAGGGAGAAGCTCTCGATCAAGCAGCTGGCCGCCAAAAAAATACTCCCGGGCGGCAGTCTGGAGATGGACAGCGCTGCCCTGTTCTCGCAGGCAGCCACCGAGTGGCTTGAGCTGATCCGGGAAAAATGCAAATACTCAACCTACGTAAAATACGACACGGTCTATCGGACACACCTCGCCGAGCTTTTGGGCGACTGTCCCCTGATGGATGTCTCGGACACCAGACTGCAGGCAGAGATCCCCGACAATTTGTCCGAGAACACGCAAAAGAGCATTTACTGTGTCGCAAACCAGATATTGCGCTATGTGAACAGCCGGTATCGCATCAGCGTTCCCATCCTGGTAAGATTATCCAGCCACACAGAGAGAAAAACCATTGAGATCCTATCCGTGGCAGAGCAGATAAAGCTTTTTAACTGCATCTACACCGACATGGACAAATACAAAATCGCGATCTCGCTCTCTCTGCACCTCGGACTGCGGTTGGGTGAGATCTGCGCCCTGAAATGGATCGATATCGACTTCGAAAACCTGACAATGACGATCAGCCACACGGTACAGCGGATCACTGCGACAGATCCGACAGACGAGGCGTCGAGAACGAATCTCCTGGAAAGCGACCCCAAGAGTGACTGCTCCAGGCGGATCATTCCCGTAACCTGCGAGATCCTGCACATGCTTGACCAAATCCATGATGACCAGCCGTACATTTTCGGCGGGACAAAACCATTGGAACCAAGAACCATGCAGTACCAGTTCAAAAGGATCCTGAGAGAGGCATCGATCTCCGAGAGGAATTTTCATATACTGCGCCACACATTTGCAACAAACTGTGTGGAGAAAGGAATCGACGTGAAAAGTCTCAGCGAGATCTTAGGGCACTCCGATGTCAGGATCACCCTGAACCGCTACGTGCATCCGACCATGGACGCCAAGCGGCTGCAGCTGGAGCAGCTGGTTCACTTTTACAGTCAGATTTGTGAGCAGGCGCAACATTAAGCGCCTGTCTCTATCATCACTTTGACGTACTCCTGCAGCTTGTCCCGCATGATCAGCAGCCCCTGGTCCAGAGCATCCAGCGGAAAACCGTGTGTGATGCTCTGTTCCGGGCGGATTCTCTCCCGCTGCAGCCTGTCGAGCACATAGTGCCAGTCATCCTCCCTGTCATGCCTGAACGATGAATTCCAGCTCCCCTTTACTGTCAGCTGGTCGCGCAGGATCTTCCAGTACAGGTTTTTCTCAAATGCCATATCCGAAGCCGGGTTTCCGACAAGCTGCACGGTTCCGTCTGGCGCCGTACCCATGACCGCGCCCGCCACCGTCTCATTTTTGCCGACACATTCAAAGAAGACATCGACGCCGGCACCGCCTGTCTGCGCCGTCAGCCAGCCCTGCGCGCCCCCTTCTCTGTTGTCGTAAAAGTGTTCCGCACCAACGCCGAGCGCCAACGCAGTCCTCTTCTGAAAGTCTTTATTTCCGATCACATACAGATTCGAGTATCCCGCCTCGATCAAAAACATAGCAAGCAGTATGCCGATCGTGCCAAAGCCACAGACCGCGATCGGCATGCCCCGATCCGCGTCATCCGGGATCGCACTGCGCATGGCGTGAACCGCCACCGCCATCGGCTCCATCATCGCCGCCTGTCTGTACGACACGTTGTCCGGCAGCCTGATCAGATTCCACTCCGGCACCGTGACATACTCCGCAAATCCGCCGTCCCTGCGCGAACCGAGATAGCTGTAACCGCGGCACAGCTCGTAGTGCTGTTTTCTGCACGGCGGACAGTTCCTGCAGGGGATCAGCGGAAAGACACCGACGCGCTGATCCTGCCACCGCTCATCCACCTTTTTGCCCAGCCGAACGACCTGTCCCGCAAATTCATGACCCGGGATCAGCGGGTGGACGTGCGCACCGGTCCGATAGATCCTCGGGATATCCGAGCCGCAGATGCCCGCCGCCTTTACCGCGACAAGCACTTCATTTTCCGCCGGCTCAGGTCTGTCCGCCTCCTCCAGGTGTATCGCACCGATATCATGCAAAACCCATGCCTTCATCTCTCTCATCTGTCCCTTCTGATCGATTTATCGTCATCTGCTGTTGAAACGCTCTGCAGCCAGCCTGCGGAAACGCTCCAGATCGCTCCTGGTCGTTATCTTGATGTTGCCCTCGTCGCCGGGAATCATGGCTATGTCCATACCCGCCATGACCGCAGGCTCTGTCGAACCGTTGATCTGTCTGATCCGATCCGGGCAAAGCCTTCGGTTCGCCTCATAGTACAGCCCGATCCGAAACGCCTCCGGCGCCTGTCCCGCATAGATCTCCGTCCTCTCCAGCAATGCGCTGACTGTCCTGCCATCCACACTCCTGTACACCGTATCCTTCATGGGCAGCACGGGCATGGCGCCATCGTGGCCTTCCACCGCCCTCACGCAGTCCGTGATCATCTGTTCCGAGAGGAGCGGCCGCGCCGCATCGTGGATCAGCACCACGCCGGAATCATCGGCATAGTTTCTGATATCATCCAGCCCGTGACAGATGGACAGCTGGCGGTTCTCGCCCGGAAGGGAAAAGCCGCGGAATTTTCTGCCGGCATCGTACTTTTCCAGCCAGCCCGCAATTGTCTCCTGCCACTCCTGCGCTGCCACGATCTGTATCGCATGGATCTCCCTGTGGCGGGACAACCGCTCAACACAATACGAAATGACAGGTCTGTCATTCACTTCGATATACTGTTTGGGAATATCCGCGCCCAGACGGACGCCGCTTCCCCCCGACAGAATCAGTGCAACTGTCATGAAGTCCCTCACTACCTTTTTATTGATTTATTTTATAGTTCTTTTTTATTGATCCTTTTCGCCTTTTTGGACTTGCTGAGATTGTATTTCATCTCATACGCCTCAAAGAGCTCCCTGTACATACGGTTGTTCATCTCGCGGATGCTCTTCTGGTACTCGTGGGTGTCGAAATCCTGTTTCTCCGACTCCAGGAGCGCGACTGCCACGTTGGAGCAGTGCGCGCCGATCCGCTCAAAATCGGTCAGGATATTGTTGAAGGCAAATCCCTGCTTCAACTCGCATTTGCCGTTGCGAAGACGCGTGATATGCCTTGATTTCAGCTCGTTGCAGAGCGCGTTGATGAGCTCTCTCAGGGGTTCCACCCGGATCGCCAGATCGATATCGTCATACGCAAACGAGTCCACTGTGATATCAAGGATCTCCCGGACTGCCGCCCCCAGGACAGACAGCTCATACGTCGCCTCGTCCGAGAAGGATATCTTCTTCTCATAGAGCTCGTTCGCCGATTTTGACAGGTTTACCGCGTGATCGCCCAGACGCTCGAAATCGCTGATCGTATGCAGGAATATGGAGACCTGCTTAGACTGGCTCTCCGTCATGTCGCGCCCTGTCAGCTGCATGAGATACGTGCCGAGCTTGTCCTCGTACTTGTCGATCAGATTTTCCTTCTCCTGCACTTTGTTGTAGCGATCCTCCGAATAATTGTCAAACAGCCCCATCGCGCGCGCGATATTTTTCCTCGCCTTCTTCGCCATGCCGTTCATGGCAGTGTGGCTCTGACCGATCGCGAGCGCCGGGTATTTGAGGAAACGCTCCTCGAGCAGGTCGAAATCCGCCTGCTCCTCCCTGTCCTCCTCGGTGTCCTTCACCAGCGCAAACACAAGCCTCTCGATCCACTTGATGAACGGGAACAGGATCATGACTGTCGCCAGCCGGAACACCGTGTTCAAGATCGCGATCGCGATCGGACTCATCGTCATATCCATGAAGTCAAACCGGACGATCGCATTGACCGAATAGAATGCGACTGCCCAGAAGACCATGCCGAACAGGTCATTCATCAGATAGATGAGCGCCGTCCGCTTGCCGTTCTTGTTCGTTCCGATCGAGGAGAGGAGTACCGGGCACGCCGCACCCACACCGATACCGAGCGTGATCGGAAACGCAGATGCGAACGTGATCGCCCCTGTCACGGAAAGCGCCTGCAGGATACCGATCGACGCGGAGGCACTCTGCAGCACCGCCGTGAACGCGATGCCGACCAGTATGCCCATGAAGGGATTGGAAAACATGGTGAGTGTATTGACAAAATGCGGGTTCTCCTTCAGCGGCGACACCGCCCCGCTCATACTCTGCATGCCGAACATCAATATCGAAAATCCAAGCATGATATCACCGATATTTTTGTAGGTGCTCTTCTTCGAGACCATCTTGAACAGGATACCGATGATGGAGACCACTGCCGAGATCGTCGTTGTGGACAGAAGCTGCGCGATACCGCTCGAGCCTTCTATGTAGGACAGGCAGAGGATCCAGCCGGTGATGCTCGTACCGATGTTGGCTCCCATGATGATGCCGATCGCCTGTGCCACCTTCATCATGCCCGAATTCACGAAACCGACGACCATGACCGTCGTCGCCGACGAGGACTGTATGATCGCCGTGACCGCTGTCCCTAAAAGCACACCTTTGATCGGTGTGTTCGTCAGCTTGTACAATATCAGCTCCAGCTTTTCGCCTGCCGCCTTTTTCAGTCCGTCCCCCATCAGGGACATACCGAACAGAAAGAGCGCCACCCCGCTAAGTAACGATAAAATCGATGTTATTCCCATGTCAATATTTTTCCTTCGCAGCAATCAAATACTGCATTCCTTCTCTGTAAGTTTACTCTGTATTTACTCCGTAAGTTTCATCCTTCGCAGCATTTCTAACCCAATACTACAACACCTTAATCATAGCAGATTCCGCAAAGCATGTAAAGCATCGATTCAAATACTCAGCCCCCCCTGCCCGTCCAGATAGTTGACAAACTGCTGTGCGGTGCGCCCTGAGATACCGCCGTGGCTCAGCTCCCACTTGTTCGCCCAGGCCTTGAGTTCCTCGTCCGCCATCTCGATCCCCTGCCTGCGCGCAAGCTCGATCACTATGTTGAAGTACTCCTTCTGCGAGGGCTTCGCGTAGTTGATCGTCACGCCGAAACGGTTTACCAGCGAGAGTTTCTCCTCCATCGTGTCGGAGCGGTGCATGCCGTTGTCGACCTCCACGTCGTTTCTGTCGCTCCAGGTCTCCTTGATGAGATGCCTGCGGTTTGACGTCGCATAGATCAGGATATTGTCAGGCTTCGTCTCCACGCCGCCCTCGATCACCGCCTTGAGGAACTTGTACTCGATCTCAAACTCCTCGAACGACAGGTCGTCCATGTAGATCACAAACTTGTAATTCCGGTTCTTGATCTGCGCGATCACGTCTGACAGATCCTTGAACTGGTGCTTGTAGATCTCGATCATCCGGAGTCCCTGCGGGTAAAAGGCGTTCACGATCGCCTTGACGCTGGTGGACTTGCCGGTCCCGCTGTCGCCAAACAGCAGTACGTTGTTCGCCTTCCTGCCCTCGACAAACGCCCTCGTGTTGTCGACAAGCTTCTTTTTCTGCAGTTCGTACCCGACAAGGTCGTCAAGCATCACCTTGTCCATGTTGTTGATCGGCAGGAATTCCAGCCCTCCATCCGCCCGGTCCCTGATGCGGAATGCCTTGTTCAGACCGAACATACCCACACCGTACTCCCTGTAAAACGATGTCACGCACTCAAAAAAAGCATCCTCGTCCGCGGTCTTTTCGAGCTGCGCGCTGAGGGCGATGATCTTCTCGCTGACATTTTTATTGTACATCAGTTCTTTCTTGCCGATCGCCCTGTAGTCCGAGATCTGGGAAAAACAGTCTATGCCGAGCGCGCTCTCGATCCCGGAGAAATCAAAGTCAAACAGGTTCTTGAAGACCCTGAAATCGTTCCTGGCAAAGTGGTTGACACTCCCCTCATTGGCGCCCACCTTCTCGCAGGTGATGCTGAACGGATTTTCGTTCGTCACCAGATAAAACGTGAGGTAATTGTGCCAGAGATTATCGTTGAAGCCGTAATCCGTGGCGACGATGAGCAGTCTCTTGAGCTGCGTGTAGATGTCCTTCACCAGCGCCGGCTTTGTGCCTGTCTTCTCTTCAAATCGGCGGAATATCTCCCCGAATTGGAACAGGATGCAGTCCTTGTCCATATCCCCGTACAGGATCAGTTTTGCGATCTCGCGATACATTTGTTTTTCCTCCCTTTATGCTGTATTTCCAGTGTCCCTGTCACTTGCTGCCCCGCCTAAACAGATCTGTCGCCTCATCCAGGGACACGCCGTCCTCCCACGCGCCGCAGTAGCGCAGGTACTCCGACTCCGTGTTCAGAAAATCCGCGGCATTCTGCGGCAGCACGATCGGCTCCACCCTGCCCTCCTGATAATCGCAGACATGGATCACCTTCCTGCAGTTCAAAAACACCCAGTCAAAGCGCTGTGCACACTCCTTCTGCCGTTCGCCCATATATTCATACAGGTGTCTTGCGTCGATGTCGGACTCCTCTTTCGGGTGTAGAAAGAGGTAGAGTCCGTTGTGCCTTCTCTGCTGGTAGCTCGTGTTCAGCTTTTCCAGTTTCTTGTCAAATCTGTACTTTGCCTTGTACAGATAGTCCTGATGCTCGACATCGTCCGGCAGGACAGCCCAGAACCTGCCGTTGTAAAAGTTCAGCCTGTCCCCGTACCGATCCAGCGCCGCAGGCGGAAGTTCTTCCTTCAGGCAGCCCAGGTACTGCTCGATAAAATTCTTGGTCTGCCCGTCATCGGGAAGCAGCGCCTGGCTGACCTCAAGCCCCATATCCATCGTCTCATTGATCCAGTCCGGTGACTCGCTCTTCACAAAGGACGGCCTGTACTCCCGCCACAGATATTTTAAGGAAACCACCGCATAGATCTCGTTTAGCAGCTTCTCGTACACCATATTTCCTGACTCTCCCTCCCTGTCAAACGCACTGCAGCGTGTGTCCGGATCTTCATGCGCGCGCCAGCAGTTCCCTGACCACTTCCCCCGCGATGATCAGCCCTGCCACGGACGGCACGAAGGCATTACTCCCGGGGATCCGCTTTTTCTCCGTTTCCGCAGCCGCTTTCACCTCGATCGGGACTTCTTCCGAGTACACCACTTTCAGTTTCCGGATCCCTCTCTTTTTCAGCTCACGGCGCATCACCTTTGCCAGCGGGCATACGCTTGTCTGGTAGATGTCCGCCACCCTGAACGCTGTCGGATCCATCTTGTTCCCCGCCCCCATACAGCTGATCACCGGCGTGCACGCACTGTCCGCCTGCACGATGAGCTGTATCTTACCGGTCACTGTGTCGATCGCATCCACAACGTAGTCATACGCATGGAAATCAAAGTCCGCTGCCGTCTCCGGCACAAAAAAAGTCCTGTATGTATTGACGACCGCCGCCGGATTGATGTCCAGAACGCGCTTTTTTGCCACATCCACCTTATATCTGCCGATCGTGCTGTGCGTCGCGATGATCTGGCGGTTCAGATTCGTGAGACTCACCTTGTCGTTGTCAATCAAGTCCAGTGTCCCGACACCGCTCCGCGCGAGCGCCTCCACCACATAGCCGCCCACACCGCCGATCCCGAACACGGCAACACGGGAATTTCTCAACCGCTCAATCCCCTCAGCCCCCACCAGAAGCTCCGTCCTTGAAAACTGATCCATTGTTCCTATCCTCCACTTCCCGTCCGACAACACTGTACACAGCATGACGGTACGCTCTAAAGCGTGTTTTCCAGTGTTCTGTTCATGCTTCCCGTCTGATACCCCTGCAGGTCAAACGTCACATAACTGAAACCATACCCGAGAAACGCCTCCGTGATCCGGGTTCTGACATCCTCCTGCACGATCCGTTCAAAATCCGCCGCGGGCACCTCGATCCGCGCGAGTGTGCCGTGGATCCGCACGCGCATCTGCCCAAAGCCCAGATCCTGCAGAAGCCGCTCCGCCTTCTCCACCATGCTGAGTTTCTCCTCCGTGATCGTCTCGCCGTACACAAAGCGCGAGGCGAGACAGGCGTACGACGGCTTGTCCCACGTGGGCAGGCCATACTTCCGGGACAATTCCCGGATCTCCTGCTTGTACAGGTTCACCTCCCTGAGCGGGCTCTTGATGCCAAGCTCCGCGATCGCCCGCAGCCCGGGGCGGTAGTCCCCCAGATCATCCATGTTAGAGCCCTCGATCACATGCCTGAATCCGTGTTCGTGCGCGATCCTCTCTATCCCCTGAAAGAGCTCCCTCTTGCACCGGTAACAGCGGTCCGGCGGATTCTCCGCAAAACCCTCGATCGCAAGCTCGTCCGCTTCATATATATATTGCGCGACACCCTCCCTCTGGCAGAATGCCTCCGCCTCCGCGGTCTCCCTCGCCGGAAATACGCAGGATCTCGCAGTGATCGCAGCCGCGTGCTCCCCGAGCACTTCATGTGCCGTCCTCAGCAAAAAGGTGGAGTCCACCCCGCTCGAAAATGCCACCGCCACACTGCCAAGTTCCCGCAGATATTCTTTTAAGCGCGCAAGCTTCTCCTGTGCCGGTGTGTCTGTACCGCTGCCGCACACCGTTTCCTGCCGCTCCGCACTGCACGCTGTCTCCTGCTGCGGTACTGCCTCCCGGAAAGCCGCACAGCACGCCGCGTCATCCCGCACCGCCTGATAGCTGTCGAGAAAATGATGCCGCACACCGTCCTGTTTATATGCGATTATCGTACTCAGATTCACATTTTCAACACTTTTGAAAATATTATTTTCCACAAAGGGATTGATCTGGCGCAGCTTGCGGATCAGCTCCTTGATCTCGCGGCGCTTCGAGGTATTTTCCAGATCGCCGCGAAAGGTGCTGTTCTCCGTGAACCTGCACGCACACTGCAGGAAATGCAGGTTGTTGTGATCCCGCCACGCCTTGATGTGCTCCTCCCGGATCAGATACATCGGACGGATCAGTTCCATTCCCTCGAAATTCGTGCTGTGGAGCTTCGGCATCATGGTCTGCACCTGCGCCCCGTACAGCATCCCCATCAGTATCGTCTCGATCACATCGTCAAAGTGATGTCCGAGCGCGATCTTGTTGCAGCCAAGTTCCTTTGCCTTGCTGTACAGATATCCGCGCCGCATCCTGGCGCACAGATAGCAGGGCGAATTTTCTATATGATAGACCGACTCAAAAATATCGGATCCAAAGATCGTCAGCGGAATGTGCAGACGCTCTGCATTGTGCTCGATCAGCTGCCTGTTTTCCGTCTTGTAGCCAGGATCCATGACCAGAAATCTGACGTCAAACGCAAATTTGTCATGCCGCTTCAACTCCTGAAAAAGTTTTGCCATCAGCATCGAATCCTTGCCGCCGGAGATGCAGACTGCGATCCTGTCGCCCTCCTGCACGAGGTCATACGCGCGGATCGCCTTTGTAAACCTGCACCACAGATTCTTGCGGTATCGTTTCCTCAGATCCTGCTCGATCTCGAGATAATCTTTGTCATATGCTGGCACGTGTGTCATATCGCTGCCTCCCTATCACGCCTGGCAGACTCCCAAAGCCTCTCTGCATCTGCTGCAGAATGGAAAAACTGATGTACGGGAGATCCAAAAGGCTGTCCTTAGGAATTGTAAATAAATAACTTGTTAATTTGACGCTGTATAAATGTTCAGCTGCAAAGAAGATAATCGCAGGCGCAGCGGGCTACGTCAAGATTATCTGATGCAGCAGATGGACATTTAGACAAGTCAAGTTGATGAGCTATTTATTGACAGTTCCTTAGGTCTAGTATAGCCCTTTTCTCCGGCATATGCAACGGTGTGGGAACATTTTTACATCGTGTCCATCATGGAGCGCAGCAGCATGACATGGTACTGCTCATCCTGCACAATCCTTTTCAGTACATCATTCACGTAGTCGTCCTTGATCATCCTGATGTGCATGCTGTACTGATCGATCACCGCAAGCTCTCTCTCCAGGTCCGCCCGAAGCATCTCGTCAACACGCTCCGGCAGCGTCAGGCACTGCGGGGACCACATCCACGGCTGCGCCCCTGCCTGTCTCGAAGTGTAGCAGACATTCCCCCCCAGCAGACCGATCAGCCCCCCCAGCATCTGCATGTGTGTCATCTCCGCGATCGCCATCCCCAGAAGGGTCTTGCCCATCGCGCATCCGCTGGCTGCCACGCGGCTCTCGTTGTTGATGTACTGCATGACCGCGGACATCTCCGAAATCATCCCGCAGTAACTGACACCGATCAGATCCACATAGACCGGATTTCTCTCCCGCACCCGGATCGGCGGGTAGGGCAGATCCATCACTGCCGGTCTGACCCCCGAAAAGTCGCAGCTGCATGTGAGTGTCTCTTTCCTGTTTGCCATCAATATCCACCTTGACTTACCATATGGTTCTTAATAATCAGTATATTAACAGATCTGCATATCCATGCATCTTTCACAGACCGGCACCCAGTCCTGCACGCCGCGCGCAAAACTGTCCCCTTGCTTTTTCTCTCAATTGTCTATTTTCATATAGACACTTTTTCTGTATAGTAGAATTTGCTTGATATATAACAGGAAAGGAGCACCAGCACAATGAAAAAAATAGCCCTCATCAACGATCTGTCCGGATTCGGAAAATGTTCACTGACTGCAGCGATCCCCGTCATATCCGTCCTCGGGATACAGGCGTGTCCCCTGCCGACTGCCATATTGTCCGCACAGACAGGATTTTCCAGCTACTACTGCGACGACTATACCGACAAAATGAACCGCTTCACCGACGAGTGGGAGCACATGCAGGAATCCTTTGACGGCATATACTCCGGGTATCTTGGCAGCGCCGCGCAGATGCACAATGTGCTGTATTTCCTTGAGAAATTCCACACCAGGGACACACTCTACCTCGCCGACCCCGTCATGGGCGACAATGGACAGCGCATCCGCATCTTCACGCAGGCGCTCCTGGACAACATGAGAGAGCTGACACGGCACGCAGGCGTCATCACGCCAAACCTGACAGAACTGTGCCTGCTTGCGGACAGGGACTATGATGAGCTGACCAGCCATGCCTCCGACGCGGACTATCTCAGCTATGTGGAGGACACGGCACGCAGGCTCCTTCCGAGAGCCTGCGCTGATCAGACGATCGTCATAACCGGCATCGTCCGAAAACTGCCGGAGCAGTCCTTCGTCGGCAACCTCGCCGTCACGCCGGACAACAGGTACTATGAGGAAACGCCCTACCATGGAGAGAGCTTCTCCGGAACCGGGGATCTGTTTGCCTCTGTCATCATGGGAAGCCTCGTCAACGGGCTGACGATCGAGCAGGCGATGCAGAAAGCCGTCCGCTTCCTGTCGCCAGCCATCGAGGAGGCATCGCGCGACAATGTGCCCAAAAACCACGGTATCTGCTTTGAAAAATACCTGCACCTGCTGTCAGAAACCGGGCAGGGAGCTCCACGCCGCATATATTAAAATATATATTAAATGAAATCATATCAGGAGGAATGCAACCATGACAACACGCACACTGCCCAAAACGGGCAAAAGACAGACACTGAAACTGAAATATCTGACCATCACGGGGCTCATGGCAGCGATGATCACGATCATGACCGCTTACATCTGCCATATCCCCACAGGTATCAACGGCGGATATATCCACTTTGGGGACTCCCTCATCTACCTCGCGGCAGCAATTCTCCCCACCCCCTATGCCCTGGCAGCGGCAGCAGTCGGCGGCGGGATTGCGGATCTGCTGACGTCTCCCATGTGGGTTCCTGCCACCGTCGTCATCAAGATTGCGATCGCACTTCCCTTCACCAGCAGGCACGCAAAGATCGTCACACCGCACAACGTGGCTGCCTCAGTCATCGCGTGTCTTATCTCGGGCTTTGGTTATTTTCTCGCCGAGTATCTCCTCTTTGGCACGATGCCGGCGCTGATCGCCTCCCTGTCCGGCAGTCTGATACAGTCCGGCGGCAGCGCTGCCTTCTTCGTCGTATTTGGCCTGGCACTCGACAGGACACATGCAAAATCCAGGCTGCTCAGTGCCGTGTAGCACGATCATCGGCGTTCTATTAAATTTTATTAAAAAAATCAGGAGGTCTCACATGGCTGATATCTTGTATACCTACAAAAACCAGGTCTATGCCAACATCACAAACCGCTGCGACTGCAGCTGCACCTTCTGCGTCCGCTCATTGAAGGACGCCGTGGGCGACTCCGAAACACTGTGGCACAGGACAGAGCCGACGCTCGCAGAGATCAAAAAGGCGATCGACATCTTTGACTTTTCCGCTTACAGTGAACTGGTGTACTGCGGCTACGGCGAACCCACCTGCGCGCTCGACAACCTGCTAAAGAGCGCTGCTTATGTAAAAGAGCGATACCCTGTCGCCATCCGCCTGAACACAAACGGACTTGGCAATCTGTATCACGGGCGCAATATCGTCCCGGAACTCGCACAGGTGGTCGACAGTGTATCCATCAGCCTGAATGCGCCCACCGCAGAAAAATATCAGGCAGTCACAAGACCACAGTTTGAAAACGCCTACCCTGCACTGCTCGAGTTTGCCGCGCTCTCGCAGGCGGCATTTCAGCACACACAGCTCTCGATCGTGGATGTCCTCCCCGCAGACGAAATCGCCGCATGCCGGAAAATTGCCGATGAGCGGGGGATCTGCCTAAAAGTCAGAAAGTACAGCTGATCATTCCCTGCTCCACAGATAGCTGTATGCCTGCGTCCTTGCCGCAAAGCGCTCTGTCTGCAGCAGTTTTCGAAGCTCCGCCCTCGTGTACCACCCCGGCTCTATCTCCTCCACCGTGGACGTGCTCGGTTTGAAGGTCCCACGCGCCTTTCCGACCACGCACACATTGATCTCGTTGCTGAAACCGACCGCGCTGTAGCTTGCCCCGATGAAGTCGTCGATCTCGTACAGCTCCAGCCCCGTCTCCTCCCGCAGCTCGCGTTTTGCGCTCTCAACAGGCTCCTCTCCCTCGTCGATCAGCCCTGCCGGGAAATTGTATACCCAGTCTCCCACAGCCAGGCGGAACTCCCTGTTGACCAGCAGTCTCTCACCGCTCTCATCCGTCGCGATGATCACGACGGAATCCGGCGTGCTGCCGTTGAGCGCCTCGATCGAATCCAGCGCCTTGCTGCGGCTGATGATCTCATAAATCTTTTCCTTCTGATCTGCTGTCTCGTAAGCGACGTCATAGCGCGTTATGAATTTTCCCTCTTCCCGCTTTCTGATACCTTTGAATTTCATCTGAATCCAGCTCCTTTTCAATCATTGTACAGCACCATTATACCGCTTCCTTCCTATGAATACAAATACCCTTTCAAAAAAAGCCCGAATTGTCACATTATTTGATAAATATCACTCATTTTTAAGAAAACTTAATGAAATTTCAAACTTTAATATTTATTATTTGCACAGTTTGTGATACTATATTAATAATATTGCTGGTTTCAATATTTTGTTGAAGGATGCACATTTGACAGCAATTCTGCCAACACCAGCAATAGAACGAACAAACCCAGGAGGACATTTCAATGAAATATAAGGTATTGCTGGCTGGTAACAGCAAAAAACTCATCAGTAATTTTTTCCTACAGATGGATTTCGCATTTGAGTGCATGACATCATCGATGATCTTTGATGATCTGAAAAATCATATCCAGTATTTCAAGCCGGATATTTTTATCTACTGTATGCGCGCGGAGACGAGGGATGACCTTGTGACGATCGCAAGCTTTCACGATGTGCTCGGCAAGAATGACGTGCCCTATGCCGCGATCGGCGATTCTGTCAGTCTGGATTTCGCAGTCAAGATCCCAAACTGTGTGCCGGAACTGAGCATCAAGCTTCCCATGTCCACTTCCGACATGGAGGACACGATCACCAGATTTATCAAAAAACACAAGGCTTTTCTGTCCTCAGCTGCGGACTCGCCGCTCTCCAAGGCACTCGATCTCAACACTGCCAGCGCTTTTGACACGCTGTCAAAGATCGACGCTGCACTCGAGGCGATCGAAAAGGATCCGAACGAAAAGGATACTGCCGGGAGACAGCCGGAAGCCCCTGACCGCCACCGCATCCTCGTCATCGACGACGCCACCATCATCCACAAGACGATCAAGGGCTATCTCGATTCCAGGTACGAGGTTGCCACCGCCATCAGCGGAAAGATCGCGCTGCGTTTCCTGAACGCAAAGGAGGTCAGCCTGATCCTGCTCGACTATGAGATGCCCGAGATGAACGGTCCGGCTGTTCTCGAGGAGCTGCGCAAGGATCCCTATCTCGCAACCATTCCCGTCGTATTCCTCACGGGGATCAACGATGTGGAAAAGATCAAAAACGCGCTTGCCCTGAAACCCCAGGGATATCTGCTGAAACCTGTAGAGAAAGAAGCCCTGATCGCAAAGATCCGGGAACTGATTCAATAAAAATTGATTTAAAAGGAGACATGTCATATGAATAACGAGATAACCCTCACAGACCTTTTCGAGGTGGAGATGCTCCAGCGCCTCCAGGACTCTTTTTCTAAAATGACAGGATTCGCAGCCATCATCACGGATGCTGAGGGTACTCCGGTCACAAAGGGAACAAATTTCACCGACTTTTGTTCCAAGTATACCCGCAACTCGCCGATCGGCTGCCTGCGCTGCCAGCAGTGTGACAAGCACGGCGCCGAGCTCGCCCTGAAAGTAGGCTCTTCGGTGACGTACTTCTGCCATGCGGGACTGATGGATTTTGCCGCGCCGATCATGGCGGGCGACAAGATGGTCGGATGCTTTGTCGGAGGCCAGGTACTCACCGCACCTCCCGACATCACACGGATCATGCAGGTTGCCGCCGAGATCGGCATCGACCTGATCAACTATCTGCAGTCCGTCATGAGCGTGTCGGTCGTCGAGAAAGACAAACTCGAAAATGCAGCCCTTTTCCTCTACACGCTCACGAGTGCCCTCTCGAGCATCGCCTACCACAAGTACATCATGAAAGAGGCAAATATCGAGATTGAAAAAGCTGCGAATATGAAATCCGATTTCCTCGCAAACACGAGCCACGAGCTGCGCACACCCATGAATGCCATCATCGGCATGACGGAGATGGCGCTGCGCGAGGAAATGTCCCCCGCAGCCAAAAATTATATCACCCAGATCAAGGCTGCCGGGAAGTCGCTGCTCACCATCATCAACGATATCCTTGACTTCTCCAAGATCGAATCCGGCAAGATGGACATTGTGACTGCCAACTATGAGCCTGCATCGATGATCAACGATATCGCGACCATCATCAGCACGCGCATAGACCGGGATGATGTGGAACTGGTGCTCGACGTCAATCCCGGCATCCCCAAGGTTCTGTACGGTGACATTATCCGCATCAAACAGGTCATCACCAACCTTGCAAACAATGCGGCCAAATTTACCAGGGTGGGGCAGATCTGTCTGAAATTTGATTTCGAACAGGTTTCTGAGGATACCATCAATCTGGTGTTCTCTGTCTCAGACACAGGCATCGGCATCAAACCCGATGACATTGTGAAGCTTTTCAAGTCCTTCCAGCAGGTCGACAGCAAACGCAACCGCAACATCGAAGGAACCGGACTCGGGCTGGCGATCAGCAAACGGCTGGTCTCACTCATGAACGGCGACATCTCCGTGGAGAGTGTGTACGGAGAAGGTTCCACCTTCACTTTCACGATCCCCCAGAAAGTCATCGACTCGGAAGCGTCCATCGCGCTCACCGAAAATCCGCCGTGCCATGCCGTGGGTTTCCTGGACAATACGTACGCCCAGATCCAGCTCAAGAGAGATATGCACAAGCTCGACATCGATTATACAGACTTGAAGGATGCGGATATACTGTCCTACCTGCGGGAAAATGTCGACAGTCTCAAGGACATCTATCTCTTTGTCCCGCATGGCAGTTTCAACCAGGAACTGCAGGATTTCGTGGACGAACATCCGGAGCTGAACACGATCGTCGCTGCCCCTTATGACACCTCGGTGGACTATAACCCGACAAACGTGATGGTAGTGCACAAACCGCTCTCCGTCATGTCGCTGGCTGGCATCTACAACCATGAAGTGTTCAGCCAGTACGACACCCCGTCCTCCGATGAGTACTACGACTTTACCGCAGAGACCGCCAAAGTCCTCATCGTGGACGACAATTCGATCAACCTGACGGTGGCGCAGGGACTGCTCGAACCGCTCAATATGCAGATCGACACTGCTCTCAGCGGCAATGCCGCCATAAGCAAGATCTCCGAGACGATGTACGACCTCATACTGATGGATCACATGATGCCTGAGCTTGACGGCATCGAAACCACGCATATCATCAGGCGTTTCCATTCAGAGTATGACAATGTGCCTATCATCGCGCTCACCGCCAATGTGATCGGTGATGTCAAAAACATGTTCATCAAGGAAGGCATGAATGACTTCGTCGCAAAACCGGTGGAGGTCCGAATGCTCATCAATGCCATACGCAAGTGGCTGCCCAGGGAAAAGATCCAGAAGCATTCCGGTCAGGTAAGGATCACGCCGGCCAAAAAGGAGATCACACTGCCGCACATCCCCGAGCTCAACATGCAGGAGGCTCTGAAAATGCTGGGCAGCGAAGAACTGTTTATGACGATCCTTGCCGATTACTACCATGCCATCCCCAAGAAGCTGAAACTGATACAGACCTACAGAGACAAGGAGGAATGGCACAACTACACGGTCGAGGTCCACGCCCTCAAGAGCGCTTCCAAACAGATCGGCGCCGACGAGCTCGCGGACATGGCTGCCGCGCTGGAAGCTGCCGGAAATGCAGGCGAGATCGACATCATCCTGCATAATACAGACGACGCGCTCTCTATGTACGCACATCTCCATGAGATCCTGGCACCCTTCTTCCCCGAAAAACGGGAGGTCGAGGGAAAACCGCCCATAACAGCGGATATACTGACAGGTGTCTTTGACGAGATGAGGCAGGCGATCGACGACCTTGACATGGATAAGATGGAGGACACCATACATACACTTGACGGGTACAGCTTCGACGACCAGAACCACGAACTCTACATCCGGCTCTGCGAGGCAGTCGCGGACATGGATCCCGATGCCTGCGAGGATGTGATCGCGGACTGGAAGTTGATCATGCCTGACGCCTGAGCAGGACACAAAAAATACCTCTTACGAGGTATTTTTTGTGTTAACTGAGCAGCAAACCTATGATCACGAAGTCGACATTCACCGACGCGGGATTTTTGACGATCGTGATCACATGCTCCGCCCGCTCCCCATCCGGTGATGCGTACAGTGCCTCCGCCTCTGTCTCCGTGCCGTCACTCCTGACAAAATTCCCATCCAGTGTCCTGACACACACACCGTCGATATAGATGTCATACTGCCCGAAAGTCCCCTCCTCTGTCCGCTGATACAGGATGCCGATGCCGCGTGCCTCCACCTCAAAGGATATGTAGGAGCCCTCCTCCAAGGCATACCAGTTGTCCATGAAATGATAATTGAAATCATACACGCCATAGCCGATCTCGGCGCTCGGCGTGATGGTCGCCGCACTCTCGATGCGGGCATCCTGGTACACCTGCGGTGTGATCGGCTCCGGGAGCTCGTAACTCTGCAGACGCGCCTCATCGATCCGGATCCTGTCAAGCCTTGAGCAGATCTCCTCGAGATACATGGTGATCAGACCCGCAAAGATGGCATGTCCTCTGTTGTTGGGATGTACGATATCCTCCGCGATCTCATACCACGCGAAGCTTCCGGCTTCCACCTCGGGCAGCACCGCCTTCCCGTAGCTGATCATCGGCAGCTCGTAGTATCTCCCCAGCTCTGCCTCCGCTTCCTCAGCACTGTCACCGGTCTCATTGGTGGCAAACAGCAGCACGAGCGCCGGATGGCTATCGGACAGAAGGATCTTCCGTATCAGATTTTCATAGCTGTTCGTGCACGCTCCATCCAGCGTGTCATTGACAGCGAACTCTACAAATACCAGATCCGGATCATGCGCCAGGATCTCCTCGTCGACGCGGTGTACGCCCAGATAGGACGATGTGCCGCCCAGACCCGCGTTGATCACATTGATCCTCGCCTGAGGAAATGTATCGTACCACCATTTGTACACCTGCGAGACATAACAGTCCTGTATGTTGGCAGCGCCGCGCCCCTCCGTGATCGAACCGCCGAGGAATCCTATGGTGATCTCCTCCCCGTCCTGCGCCCTCCTGATCACCTGCGCCAGCCTTGACAGGTCTCCCTGCGGAAGATCCACCGCACGCCTGTACATCGGAAGCATGGACGCATCCGCTGCCCTGACAAGCCCCGCAGGCGCGGCTGCAAGGCACAACACCAGCATCATGCCCGCAAACACTGCACACAACATTCTCCGTACCTTATTGTCCATCGTATTATCCAGATTGTAAAAATTGCAAAATAACAAAAAAACGGCCTCCCCACAACATCACAGTATCACGATACTTGCATTTCCGATCTCTGATAAGTCGTAAATCTTTCCTGACTTCAACCCGATCACTGTCGGTCTCAAAACGTATTTGGAATTGTTCTCGATCACCCGCGCACACTCACCCGTGCTGAGCTCCACATCGGTTCCGACCGGATAGAGGATCACACTCTCGAGGAAACTCCTCATCACTTCGATGTCAAGCTCCTCCGTCAGGGACATGATCATCTCCACCGCATCCCTCGGAGAAAATGGTTTCTTGTACGGCCGCTCCGTCACAAGCGCATCATAAATGTCTGCCACGGATATGATCCGCGCGAACAGATTGATCTTCTCGGAGGGAACACCCATGGGATATCCCTTCGCGTTCATTTTCTCATGGTGCTGGAGCACGCCAAGCTTGATCGAATTGGACAGATCGTCCTTTTCTTTGAGAAGCTGATACCCAAACAGGGAATGCTGTTTCATCATCATAAATTCGTCATCGGTGAGTTTTCCTGCCTTGTTCAGTATCTCATTGGGGATCTTTGACTTGCCGACATCATGGAGCAGCCCCGATATGCCAAGCTCGTAGACCTCCTGCCTGCCGAACCCATGCTTTTTTCCGACGATCATCGCCATTGTAGCAACATCGACGCTGTGTTTGAAAGTGTACTCATCGCTGATCTTGAGCGCGCTGATATCGACGGCGATCGCATCATTGTCCGATATCGCCCTCATCAGATCGTTTGTGATGCTCCTGGTAGTCGATGTAAAGTCTTCTGAGACGGTGTCATTGTACAGATATTGAATTCCCTCCGCCACTCTCGCCTTCACACTCTCAGACAGATTGACCTTGGCCCTGTCCTCCACGGTCTTTCGCTCTATCTCCTGCTGCACCGAAGGAGCGATCACGATATCCCCGGACTCTACGGCATTCTCGTCCCCCTCCCCCTCGCGTATATACACACCTGGTACACCCATCCTGACCAGAGACATTATATGATAAGAATCGAGCAATGTATTCCTCGATATCAGTATTCTCCCTGCCCGGTCCACAACCGCCTGGTCGATCACCATTTCCTCTTTCAATGAGCGCGACCTCACATATCTTCTCTTAGCCAGTGTACTCACTCCTTTGTATCTGTACATCCATTCGCTCTCTATCCCGTATTCCAGTTTACACTATATATCGTCAAAAGTCTACACAGAAAGCTACGGAATTTTTGTGATGTCAAAAGTGTCCTCAAGCAGCAGCCAGTTGGCGCGGAACAGCTTCATGATCTGCCAGTAGCCCATTCCCCTCAGACCGTATTCCGTGATCAGATGGAATTTTTCCCGCATGCTGCGCACGTCCTCGAACCATACCTCATGCTGCACTCCGTCCCGCTCGTAGCGGAAAAACGGCGACATGGCAGTCTGGTCAAACAAGATCCTCGCGTCATTCTCGATCGCGATCCGCACTGCCTCCACATTGCTGATCAGCCGTGCCCTGGAAGCCCCCTGCACGAAGGGCAGCGTCCAGTCATATCCGTAATTGGGGATCCCGAGATCGATCTTTTCCACCGGTATCTCTGTCACTGCGTACTCCACGACCTCCCGCACTTTGTTGATCGGCGCCACCGCCATGGGCGGACCATAGGTGTACCCCCACTCGTAGGTCATCAGCAGCACACTGTCCGCCGCCGCGCCGAGGAGTTTGTAATCTTTTCCCTCATACAAAAGTCCCTTCTGGTCTGCCGAGGTCTTCGGCGCGAGCGCCACAGAGACAAAATAGCCTTTTGGCGCCGCCTGTGCCCTGACATTGGCGACAAAATCCGCATACGCTACCCTGTCCTGCGGCAAAATGTATTCAAAATCAAGGTCGATCCCGGCAAATCCCTTCTCCTCCATCACCAGGAACATCTGATCGATCAGATTCTGCTGTGCTGTCATATTGTGGGTAATCTCACTGATCAGATAGTTGTTGAACATCCCTGTCTGGTCAAATGGCGTCAAGACCAGGACAGGCGCCGTCCCCTGGCTCCACGCCTCACCGATCATCCAGCTGTCATCTGCCTGAGGCGGCACGAGATTTCCGCTTGTCGTAAACCCATAGGAAAACACGGAGAGGTTCGTCAGATAGGACAAGGTCTCGAAAAGCACCTGCCCCTGTATGTAGGGATATGCGTAGCCGTTGACCCGCACTTCCCTCCTCTGCCGTGCACTGTCCGCCCCCGGGATCAGCAATGCCTGCCCGACAGCCAGCGGATAAGGCGCTGAAATCTGATTGTCGTAAGCGATCTCCTCCGCGCCGGCTCCAAATGCCGCCGCGATCTTATCTATGTTGTCACCTTCCCTGACTACATATATCTGCATATTTTCACGATCCCCTATTCCCTCATCTGCTCCCTCTATACATATTCAGCTACCGGATTGTCCTATTCCTCCAAGTGCCCGCTGCACACACAAAGTCCCCCAGCCGATCCTGCTGTCAGGACGCCCGGGAATGCCGGCAAGCGGCTGTGCGCCCCGGATAAGGCTTGCTTTCAGCCGCTCCCCGTAGAGAAAGCGGTCATTTCCGCGGACGATGCCCCACTCCATCAGAAGCGCTGCCGCCCCGGTCACGAACGGTGTCGCAAACGAAGTCCCCGACACCTGCTCATATCCCCCGTTCGGCATGGGCACCGTGATCCCCACGCCCGGCGCCGTCAGGTCAGGTTTCACATCCGCGATGATCTGCTGCCCTCCTGCCGTATCTGTCCTGCCATCACTGTAGCTGTACACAAATCCCCTCCCCGAGAAATCCGCATAACTCCTGCGCGGCACATCGTACGCGCCGACTGTCACGGCGCGCCTTGCCGTCGACGGAATCGTGATCGTCATCTCCGGTGTCGGCAGGAAAAATCCGGTTGCAGCGTTTCTCACCGCATAGCCCGGCAGATAAAAGCGGTATTCCCCAGTCACCAGCGATACCGGAGAAAGCTCTATGCGCCACACACCGCCGTTCAGATAGCTTCCCACAGGTATCATGTCGATAAAAATCTCCTGCTGCACACTGTAGGGCAGCGGTCTGCCCAGATAGCACAACAGTTCCGTCTGCTCCAGCGTCCGCCTCACTGCCTGTGCCTCCCCGATGTTCGACAGTTCCAGCGTCATGCGTTCCCCGCCGGGCGAAATGACGGCGAGATTGAACACATCCTGATAAAACTTCCACAGCTGGATGCTGAGCCCCGTCTCACGGTCCGCCACCGATAGCTCCACCACGCGGCTGGCATCCCGCAGCACACCCGCCGTATGCCCCCTCGATGCGCCCTCGTTGCCGCTGCCCACGACGATCGCGCTCCGCCCAATCTCGGACGCGTTGTCGACAAACCGCTCCAGAAGCGAATTTCCCTGATGGTCGCCGTAGGTGTTCCCAAAGCTCAGATTGACCGCTACCGGACTGCCAAGTTCCACCCCCAGATTGACCGCATAGTTGATCCCCCGCATCAGCTGTGTCGTCCTCGGAAAAGAATCTGCCTGCGGACTGCCGAGCTTGATGATCAGCAGATCCGCCCCGGGCGCCACACCCATCCCTGTGCCAGCCGCTACCCCCGCCACTGCGGTACCATGCCCCGACACGTCAAAAACAGGCACCAGCCTTTGACCGCTCCCGCGCCCCAAAGCCAGTGCCTCATTGATCATCTCTCTTGTATAAAGTACGCCCTCACGATAACCCGGAGGCGGTATTCTGCCCTGTTCCACATCGGGCTGCTGTGTCTGATCCCATATCGCCAGAATGCGCGTCTTCCCATCCGCACTGCGAAATTCCGGCAGGAAGTAGTCGATCCCGCTGTCAAGCACAGCGATGATCACTTTTTCACCTGTGAGATATGGCTCCTGCTGTGTCACCTGTGTAATACAGGACTGCGCTTTCTCCAAATCATTCATAAGAATCCCCATGCGACATCTGTCTGCTGATCTCACTATCATCATATGCCGCACGAAAAGGTTCCGTACCAAAATCAGACTTTGAACCTGCTCATCATGTCCACCATGGATTCCACCTGCGCCTTCTGCTGTTCGCTGACTGCCGCAGTCTCCTCCGATGTCGCCGAGTTGTTGTCCACGATCCCCGCCACAACACCGATACTCTCGTTGATGTGGGCGATGCTCTCCACCTCGAGTTTCAGCTTATCCACGATACCGTTGATGCGGCCTGTCGTCTCCTCGGCTCCCATCTGTACCTCTTCCATGTTGGCAGCCGCCTCGCGGGAGATCCTCGTCCCGACCTCCACGGACTGGACTGTACGCTCGATCAGCTCGGATGTCTGTCCCACCGCATTCTGCGACGCTTCCGCGAGTTTCTTGACCTGCTCTGCCACGACCGCGAATCCTCTCCCGGCCTCACCCGCCCGCGCAGACTCGATGGATGCATTCAGCGAAAGCAGGTCGATCTCATCGCCGATATCCGATATCGCCGCTATCACGGAAATGATCTGCTCCGAACACTGGCTGATCTCCTTCATGGCTTCCCTGAGCTCGTCCATTTTCTGGCTGCCTACGGTCAGTGTCGAACTTGCCAGGTTCGATATCTTCACAGCCTCCTCAGCCTCCTGCTCATTGTACCGGATGCTGTTTCCCAGCTCCGTCAAAAGCTGCATCAGCTCCGAAACTTCCGTCGCCTGACCGGTACATGCCGTCGCCAGGTCATCCGCCGCGTATGCAAGCTGCGCGGAACCGCTGTCGATCTCCCTTGCGACCTCCTGTATCGTGCTCACTGTACCGCGCATGTCCTCCATGATCTTGTTGAAGGAATCCTTGATCTTCACGTACTCGCCCACATAGTTCTGATTCACTGTCAGGATATAATTTCCCTGCCCCATCTGCTCGAGTATGTAGGAGATCTCCTCAATGATGGACGCCATATTGTCCTTCATGAACCGAATCGCGGCAACCATGTTGCCGACCTCGCTGTCGTCCTCCTGCAGATCCAGATCCGCGTGGAGATTGCCGTCTGCAAGCAGCTCCATCTGATCGGAAACCTTGATGATCGGTGTGAGCAGCTCTGTCTGGGAGAAATGGATCGTCCGCAGACACTGCTGTGCCAGCCTGATAAACCCAGCCAGAAAAGCAACGGCACAGATGATCTGTATCACCATGAACAACTTCTTGGATGCATCCAGACGATCCTGTATCTTTGTAATGACATCGTCCGTCAGGGAATTGATCTTCTGGATCGTGTCGGAGTACTCCTTCCCGAAGACGTACTCTGTGGCTGCCGTCACGTCCCCTGCTGCCACCGCCGCCATCGCATCCTCCTCGAGAGGCACCAGATTGTCGGAGAGCGCTGTGATCTCATTGAGCTCAGCCCACTCGTAATCCTTGATGTTGTTCGCCTCGAGGCCTGCCAGCGCGATATCCCTGTTCTTATCTGTATTTAACTCCCTCATATAATCATCATAGTACATTGTATTGCCGGAAACCGCATAGGACTGCACTGCCGTGGTGAGCGCCTTGGAACCCAGACGGTACTGATTCAGATACATCGTGCTCTCCAGCTGCTCATTTGAGACAACCGCATAACTGATACTGGCAAAAAACAGCAGTACAAGAAGGACGATCCCCAGCACTAACGAGAAATTCGTCTGCTTCACGATCTTTCTCAAACGCGCAACCTGACTGTTCTTTCCCAATGCTTCACTTGTAGGTGCTTCTTTCTTCTTTTCCATACTTGTAACCATATCCTTTCAACTTACAACTGCATTTTTATTTGTAAAAAATACCATAACCATTCCATCATTTTCATAGTTACAAGCAAAAAAAGTCTACAAATTATCTAAACTGTACAACTTTTTTTGTGATATTCTTGGCAAACATTTACTATATTATACTTTATATTTGGAATATGGTCAACAAGTATTGCCAAAAAGCAAAAATTAATCCGCTGTCACCTCATCGTTTCCCGGCGGAAATCATTCGGTACAGTCCAGCCAGCATCAGCAGCATCGCAAAGATCTGAACGGCATGCCGGACTCCCTGCGAAACCGCATCTGTCACCATGATAGCGCAGCTGTTCATCAGCAGTCCGGCTGCCAAAAGCCCTGAGATACTGCGGCTTTTGCAGCCCTTTTTCTCGATTCCGGTCATCCGCTCTTCCAATATCCTGATCTTATTGTTGAGCTCCGCGATTCCGTTCAGCAGTGCCACCAAAATGGCTCCGAGCAGAAGGGCGAAAGCATATCCGATCGTCACACCTTTGATGCCAGCCAAAAGCTCAGAAAAGATACAGATTATCTCCATGATCGCTGCCGCCTTGAACATCTTTCGGATTTTTTTGTAATGCTCAATGCTCGAAGCGATATCCGTGTAGAGATCAAACTTTCCCTCGGACGCCTTCTTGCGCAGTATCACCCAGAATCCCCACGTCTGGACGATCTCGATCCCCGCATCCTGCATCAGCTCCCTGTAATCTCTGCTGACAGAAAACAGTCTGTCAACAAAATCAACCTGATAGATGTACTCGCCCGCCTCGCACTTTTCAAAACCATAGAAACCGGCAAAGAATCTCCGCATTGCCCATCCGTCAGCCGCCATACGGTTCAGCCACTCTGTCTCCTTATCCTTGTTTAAGTACATTCGATATCGAATCATTTCCTCGTTCCGCCCCTTCTATCCACTCTTCATCCCTCATTTTCATCCCGCATCAGCGCTGCATTCCTCAGCAGTTCTTCCAGCCGTGTTCTCTCTGCCTCAAAGACAGCCCTGCCCAGTTCCGTGATCCTGTACTCCTTTTTCTTCCGGGACTCCGTGTCGACACTGTAGATGTCGATCCACTTCTTTTTCAAAAGTGTCTGTATCGCACCGTACAGCGTTCCCGCTCCCAGCACAACACGCCCGTCCGTCATCCGCTCGACCTCCTGGATGATCCCGTAACCATGGTTTGGCTTCCTCACCGCCAGAAGAATATAGTAAACGGCTTCCGTCAGTGGGATATCTCTCTCTGTTACCTGCTCCACTCTCGTCACGATCTTGTCACTACCGGCTTCCCTTCAGGGTCGAGAAGCGGCGTAAAACCTCCTGCATTTCCATCCCTGTGAAACACGTAATTGACTCCGGTCTCTGTGTCAACCCAGATCTCAACGACACTGATCGTTCCCTGATGGTAAATTCTTTTAAAGCGATCCATCAATATTCCTCCTCGTTTTGGTTCCTGCAATGTATGGTCACGCGCTGTTTCAGCAGTGATCTACAAAGCGGATTGCTACATTATCGTCTCGCGATATATCGTGATACGATATATCGTACATTTAATATATCAGCTTCCGATATATTTGTCAAGTGAAAATATAAAAATATGAAAATGCTGTAACAGGAAGCCGAAGACTGAACTGTTACCCGTGTACACAAAAAGCTTACTGATGAAAATCTTATTTTACATCAGTAAGCTTTCTGATCTTGTCTCAACTATTTTTTCTTTTTGACGGGTCTGAGCACCTCATATCCGACCACCTCCGGATAGTGGCGCTGATAATCCTGGCACACGTCCTCGTTCCACTCGCAGCCGTTTGTCGACGGATCATAATTCCACGCGAGATCTTCCACCCTTTTCATGACCTCCCCGCAATCCTTCGGATAGTCAAAGGGCGGGTGGAAAAATACCAGGTAGTCGCTTGCCGGGAACGCGCGGATCTCAAACCCTTCCGGTATCACGCCGTCATAGTCCGCAGGGACGCCGAACCCGTAAAAATATCCCCTGGTGCCGTTGTCGTAAAACCATCCTGCCGTGTGGCAGGTGACGATCGGGTGGGACACATGGCTCATGCTGTCGATCGTGCCACAGACCGCGTCGCAGTCGTGCCGCGCGAAAAAGCTGCCGTACTCACCCGCCTCCTTATCCCATATGCCGACATACTTGTGCTCCGGGATGTGCTCTACCCTGACATGGGCATCTGTCAAAAGTGTTCTGTTCATTGTTGGTCCTCCTCTGTCCACATAATGTTCTGGCAGGAATACAGCCTGACGGATGCAGAGTGTGACCGGCACCGGATGCTTCCGGTATACGGCGGGCGTACACCCGTATGCGCTGACAAAAGCCCTCGTCAAAGCCTCCTGTGAGGAATACCCGTACTTCACTGCGATATCCAGTATCCGCTCATCGGTATCGCGGATCTCCAGCGTCGCCTGCGCAAGCCGTCTGCCTGCTATGTAATTCCGGATCGTCATTCCGACCACCTCATGAAACTTTACAGAACAGTAGTACGGTGAATAGCCGACCTGTCTCGACATCTCCTGCAGCGATGGGTTTTCTGTCAGATTTTCCTCGATCCAGCAGATCATTTTCTGGATCGCCTTGTTCCACTCATACAATGCTGCTTCCTCCCCCTTCAACACATAACTTCCCGAGTCTCCCGTGCACCTGTGCCGCGGGACTCGGAGCAGCTATCTGGTTACATCCAGAGAATACCACAAAGCGCACCGCAAAAGTTTGATGTGGATTGTGTTATTTTTTTTCGCGCTCCCCATCCCTGCTCTCCAATCCTTCCAGAATGTCATACAGCTCCCGGATCTCTTCTTTCGTGAGATCTCTCTGCTTGACCAGGGTGCTCATCATCATGCCTATGGAGCCTTTATACACGCGTGACAGCAGATTCTCCGTCTCCGCCAGTGCAGCCTCCTCGCGCCTGATCCCCGGATAGTACTGTCTGGCTTTTCCGCCGTCCTCATAATACAGGATGCCTTTTTCGACCATCCTGCCAAGCAGCGTGCTGACGGTGCTCTTGCTCCACCCGGGATCCTCCTCCAGCGAGTGGAACAGCTGCATGATCGTCCTCGGCTGCTGCTCCCACAGCTTCTCCATGATGATCCACTCGCTCTGTCCCAGAATCCTGTTCCCCATGTTTATCAACTCCTGTCCCGTTTTGTGTTGCATATGTCAACCCTTTGGATCATAACGATCCTATTATATCTCACATTCGATCAATAACAGTATACACAATGCAGACACATTTCACAACCCTGTATCGCCGCCCTGCCCAAAGGAATCGCTCTTTTAACACACCCCGCCCTCATCGAATATCTTATATCAAATCCACATCCCTGCCCAAAGGAAAACACACCATGCCAAACGCCAAGCTTGAAAATCTCCTCAACCTCGCCCTCGCCGCCACCGAAACTGAAATGCAGAAATCCCAGGTTCTCGGCACGGGTTACACCCCTGCCACCAGAACCTGGGAATTGATCGTCAAATATCACGGGGCGCTCGAGCGGCTCGAGTCAGAAGTCATCCACATCGAACCCCTCATAAACGGTTACGCCATCGCGACCGTCCGGGCGGACTTTGTGGACGCCTTCGCAGACCTCGAGGAAGTCGAGTTCGTCGAAAAGCCCAAACGCCTGTATTTTGAATAAGTTCTGCCGAAATAGCATGAGCCGGCACACGCTTAGCGGTACACGACTGAATTCCATCTCAGCTCATTCTTGAATGTCCTGATATCTGTATTCTTGTCGATCACGACAGCCTCGATACCCATCGCGTCCGCCCAGTCGACCATATGTTTGACAGTCAGATCGTACGAGAACGCCGTGTGATGTGCGCCGCCTGCCAGGATCCATGCCTCCGCGCCTACCGCAAGGTCAGGCTGCGGTGTCCAGAATGCAGTCGCGACCGGAAGCTTCGGCATCGGCTTCTCTACCTTCTTGCAGTCGACCGCATTGATGATCAGACGGAAACGATTGCCCAGATCGATCAGCGAGGTCGCCACAGCAGGACCGGTCTTTGACGTAAACACAAGCCTTGCCGGATCCTCCCTGTTGCCCATGGACAGCGGGCATACCTTGATCGAGATATCGCCGTCCGCGACGCTCGGGCATACCTCGAGCATATGCGCCTGCAGGATGCCCTCCTTGCCCGGCACGAAATTGTATGTATAGTCCTCCATGAAGGACGTACCCTTCGCATCCTTGACGTTGGAAGCCATGATCTTCATCAGACGGACCATCGCCGCCGTCTTCCAGTCGCCCTCGCCGCCAAATCCATAGCCCTTCTCCATCAGGCGCTGGATCGCAAGCCCCGGGAGCTGTCGCAGTCCGCCCAGCATGCCAAAGTGTGTGACGATCGCGTGATAATCCCTCTCCTCGAGGAACTTCTCCATACCGATCTCGATGCCCGCCTGCACCTCGACATGTCTTCTGAACTCCGCGTCATCCCTGCCCTCTGTCAGGATCTTGTATCTGCTGTAGTACTCGTCCGTCAGATTCCTGATATCCGCAGCGGAAACCGCATCGACGTACTCTGCCAGATCGTTCACATTGTAGTGGTCGATCTCCCAGCCAAACTTGATTTGCGCCTCGACCTTGTCGCCCTCGGTGACAGCCACGTTGTTCATGTTGTCTCCGAAACGGCACACCCTGATGTGGGAGGACTCCATCACGCCCACCGCAGTCACCATCCACTGCGCGATCTTTCTGACCACATCGGGATTCTGCCAGTGTCCGACCACGATCTTTCTCTCGATCCCCATGCGGCTCACGATATGACCGTACTCGCGGTCGCCGTGCGCTGACTGGTTTTCGTTCATGAAATCCATGTCGATCGTGTCATACGGGATCTCCTCGTTGAACTGTGTGTGGAAGTGCATCAGCGGCTTTCTGTACTCCTGCAGCCCCAGGATCCATGATTTTGCCGGTGAGAACGTGTGCATCCAGGTGATGACGCCCGCGCACTCCTCGTCGGCATTCGCCTCGTTGAACGTCTTTCTGATCACTGCGTTTGTGATCAGTGTCGGCTTCCACACCACCTCATAGGGCAGCAGACCGGACTTGTTGAGCCCGTCCACGATGATCCTCGAATGCTCCGCCACGTTCCTCAAGCACGCATCGCCATACAGATCCTGTGACCCTGTCGCAAACCAAAACTTGTAATTCTTTCCAGTTTTCATGATTATCCTCCGATTAAAATAAATTGTATACTTTATTTTTATCATAAAATGAAAAAAGAAACAACCTTTATTTTATCTAAATATAAAATATTTTATTATGCATTAAATCAACAGAAAGAATACCGCAAACACTGCTCAAATAGCATGAAAAAAATAATAATATGTGTTATACTCCTTATATATAAAATAGCCTCTCGGAATCTCCCTTGCACCTGCTATTGTGGCAGATTTACCGTCATATGCACACAAATTTAATCAACGTACGTGCCACGTA